>OCZT010001750.1_pt1 | contig 22487 bp, 19 predicted proteins | sample 1539031 | NCBI WGS metagenome assembly OCZT01 (sample SAMEA3539308, study PRJEB22396) | soil metagenome | biome: tundra; feature: field; material: soil | place: USA | collected 2010-05 | depth 0.15 m | reverse complement strand
GGTTTGAGAGCTGTGCCGGTCGAGGTATCTAGTTCGCATGACCACTCGTAAGCATCCGCACGACCCGACCGAGGGAGACCCCCGCAACGAGAAGGCCGACACGGCGGATCTGGCGCTCGAGGCCAAGATCGCCGAGCTGGAGGCGGCCACCGCCGAAGCGAAGGACCGTCACCTGCGCCTCGCGGCCGATTTCGACAACTACAAAAAGCGCTCCCGCCAGGAGCAGCGCGAAACGATCCAGCACGCTTCGGCCGACCTGATCGCGCGGCTCCTTCCCGGATTGGACGATCTCCACAAGGCGCTCGACCACAAACCCGAAGGCATCGACGAGGCCTGGCTGAAGGGTGTCGAGCTCAGCGTGCGCAAGCTGGAGGAGGCGCTCGGCGCTCACGGGCTGGAGGCCATCGAGGCGATGGGCAAGCCCTTCGATCCCAACGTCCATGAGGCGATCGGCCATGAGGAGTCCACCGAGCATCCCGAGGACACCGTCGTCCAGGAGCTGCGCCGTGGTTACCGCATCCGCGACCGGGTGGTCAGGCCGGCGCTCGTCAAGGTGGCCCGCCCACCGGCCCTCCCCGCCGCTGACGGCGGCGCTCCTCCCAAACAACTGCACTAGGCGCCAGTGGCGGTCAAGCGCGACTACTACGAGGTGCTCGGCGTCGGCCGCCAGGCGTCTCCCGACGACCTCAAGCGCGCCTTCCGCAAGATCGCGATGGACTCGCATCCCGATCGCTATCCCGATGACGCGGCGGCCGCCGCGCGGTTCAAGGAGGCGAGCGAGGCGTACGCGGTGCTGTCCGACCCCGGCCGCCGGCGGACCTATGACGTGTTCGGCCACGCGGCGGCGGAGTCGGGAGGGCCGGTGGTCGACTTCTCCGACATGCCCTTCGCGGACATCTTCGACACGTTCTTCGGTGGAGGAGCGAGGGTCGGGGCGCGATCCCGACAGCGCTCCAACCGCGGCGACGACCTCCGCTACGACATGACCATGACGTTCGAGGAGGCCTTCGTCGGGGTCGAAAAGCAGATCGACGTGCCCCGGCTCACAACGTGCGATCGCTGCTCGGGGAACGGCTCAGAGCCGGGCAGCGGCGACGAGACCTGCCCCGGCTGCCGCGGCTCGGGCCAGATCCGACGTACCGCCCAGTCGATCTTCGGCTCGGTGGTCACGGCGGCGACCTGCCCGACGTGCGGCGGTGCCGGTCGCCTCCTCAAGAATCCGTGCGTGCAGTGCCGGGGGCAGGGGCGGCTCGAGAGGACGCACCGGGTGTCGGTGCGGATTCCGGGCGGCGTCGACACCGGGTCCCAGATACGTCTCAGTGGGGAGGGCGAGGCAGGTATTCGAGGGGGCCCCCCGGGCGACCTCTATGTCGTGCTGCGGGTCAAGACTCACGCGCACCTGGCGAGGCGGGACCAGGACGTCATCTACGAGCTCAGGGTGAACATCGTGCAGGCCGCGCTCGGGGATCGAATAGAGATACCGACGCTCGAAGGCGTGGTGGAGATCGCGATCCCGGCAGGCACGCAGAACGGACAGTCCTTCCGGCTGGCGGGGAGAGGGATGCCTGACGTGCGAGGCGGGCGCCGAGGCGATCAATACGTCGTCGTCCAGGTCGTGGTGCCGAAGGACCTCAGCGCCGAGCAGAAAGCCCTTCTGCGAAAGGTCGGAGGTCTCACCGGCAAGCCGGAAAAGGTCTCCAAAGGCTTCTTCGAAAAGCTGCGCGACGCGATCAGTCTTGACTAAAGGATGAGAGGGAACCCGGATGGTTCCCTCTCATCGCCGGGCGCTTCGCGCGCGGCTGCTCTCTTTCCGGTATATCGATGTGATTTATTGAGGATTAGCTACTCCTGGCGACGCGTGGGAGTTGTTAGGAACAAAGTCAAGGCCGGGGGGACCCCCGGCCAGCCCTGCGGCGCTGGTGGGGTATGGCCTATTCATGCCCGGTCGGCCGGGGGCAAAGTCATGGCCGGGGGGACCCCGACCAACCCTGCAACGGTGGGAGGTGAATCCATTGCGTGGGTGACGTCGCCTCCCAGAGCAAATTCGGCGACACCAAGGCTCGAACCCTCCACTTGGGCCAGTTCCTAGCCTATTCACAGGTTCAGGGCATAACCTAGGCGCCTACGGGGTAGTTATTAGGTTGAGCTGTAGCTCGTAACCGTATTAAGAGGAAGAAGTGGCAAAGACGATCGATCTCGAATTGACCCGGGCCGAGGTGGAGGTGCTGGAGCTGGAGGCGCGCCTCCGGGTGGTGCCCATGAACGACACTCAGCTTTCCGACGCCCTGAAATTGGCCCTGCTGGCCAAGAGGGAGCGGCTGGACAAGCTGCGCACCCTCCATGCCGCCGCCAACCGGCCGAAGGACGCCGCCGAGGCGGCCCAGGCCAAGAAGCCCAGCCCGCCCCACGCCGGGCGCAGGGCGCCCCTCAAGCGCTCGGTCCCTCAGCGCTCCAAGGCCAGCTCGGGAAAGTAACCCGGCCGCCTTCCGCCAGGGCGGCCCGTCCCCGCGCACGGCTTCCCGGGCACGACCGTTATGGTGATCGTGAGTTGGGGAGCCCTTTGAAGGCGTCCGAGGCCCCGGGCGGCGACCCGTCACTCGGCGTTGACGCCTCCTGGGCGGGCGGGCGGCAGCCCGCACCCCGGAGACCCTGGGGCCTACCGCTGATCAACAGCCTCGCCGCGGCGGTGATCATCGGAGCCATCGCCATCCGCCTTTGGGAGGCTCACCTGCCCCGGCAGGTACTCCAGGACGAGGGTGTGCTGATCGCCGCCGGGATCGTGTACGGCGCGGTCGCCGTTGCCGTCCGGGCGTCGCAGCTCGCCCGTCGCGTCGGCGTTCAGCTGGGCCTGATGGCCTCCAACACGCTGCTGGCCGTCGCCGTGCTGGCCGTCGCCGGCCCGTGGCTCGGCAACGACGTGATGCCCCTGTCGGCAGCGGTGTTCGCAACCATGCTCCTCTACTTCGACCTGGGCTTCATGACCCGGCACTTCCTGTACGTGCTCGGCATCGCAGCCGCCGGCCTGGCGGCCCTGTGGATCGACGCGGCCGTCTTCCTGCACGTCTCACTTGCTGAGGTCGTGACCTGGGCCCTCATCCTTTGCGGGCTGTCCCTGCTGGCGTACATCACCCACCACGTCATCGAGCGAAACCTCACGATGCAGGCCCAGCGCCAGGCATCGCTCCTACATGCGATCAGTGACATCGGCGAGGGAATGGTCATCACCGAAGATGGCCGATTCGTCGCCGGGAATGCCGCCTACCACGAACTCACGGGCTATACCGCCGCGGAGCTTGCCGCCCTTCAGTCCCTGATCGAGCTCGCGCCTCCGGACGAGCGGCAGCGGCTCGCGGATCAGCTGGCGACCAGGCTCGCGGGAGGCGCGGCGCCCTTCCGCTACGAGTCCGCGCTGATGACCAAGGACGGACGGCGCATCCAGGTGGAGACCGCCGTGCGAAGCCTGAGCGCCGAAGGACCTCTCCGGCTGCTCGCCCTCGCTCATGACGTCACCGATCGTCATCGATCCGAGCTCGCCGAACGTGAGAGCGAGAGGCGCTTCCGCACCCTGTTCGAGCAGGCTCAAGCGTGCATGGCGTTCGCCGGCCTCGACGGCCGGATCTTCTCGGTCAACCCGGCCTTCTGTGAATGGCTCGGCTACACAGAGAGCGATCTGCGCAGCCTGTCGATCCTGGACATCACGCACCCGGATGACGTCGCCGTGACGCAGGACACATGGCGCCGGATGATGGCGGGCGAGGCGCCCGGCTTTCGGTTTGACAAGCGCTTCCTCCGCAGCGACGGGCAGGCGTTGTGGGCCGACGTGAACGCGCGCCTGGTCAGGGACGAATTGGGCAAGCCGCTCCATTTCCAGACGGTAGCCGTGGACATCGGCGATCGGAAGCGAAACGAAGTGCTCCAGGCCGCACGGTTCGCGGTCACCCACGCGCTGGTCACGTCGCCCGGCTGGGACCAGGCGGCCCCCCACGTCCTGGAGGGGCTCTGCCAAACGCTCGACTGGGAGCTGGCCGAGTACTGGGAGGTCGACTCTCCCCGCGAGGCCATGCACTTCATCATCGCGTGGAAGCGCCCGGGCCGCGACACCTCCTCATACGAGGCTACGGCGCAAAACGCCAGCTACCGGAGAGGCGAAGGACTGCCCGGCAAGGTCTGGGCGGCCGGGGCCCCCCTGTCGCTGACCGACATCACCTCGGACGACTCCTCCCGATCGGACGCTGCCGTCGCGGCCGGGCTGCACGGCATCGCCGGTTTCCCGGTGCGAAGCGGAAGGCGGGTGGTCGGGATGATCTCCCTTCACACGTGGGCGCCCCGGGATCTCGATGAGGGGCTGGTGGCGGTCATGAACGACGTCGGCTCGCAGATCGGCGAGTTCGTGGAGCGCAAGCGTGCCGAGGTGGCGCTGCAGGACAGCGAAAAGCGGATGCGGTCCGTGCTCGACAACGTTTCAGACGGACTGGCGACCATCGACCAGGCCGGCGTCATCGAATCCGCCAACCCGGCGGTGGTCAAGCTGTTCGGGTACGAGGAACCGGAGCTGGTGGGACAGCCCGCTGACATCCTCATCTCCACCACTCATCGCAGCGGGTTCATGAATTACCTGCAACACCGGCTGAAGCTGGACATACCGATCAGCGCGGCGCATGAGTCGATGGGGAAGCGCAAGAGTGGGAGCCTGTTCCCACTCGAGTTCGTCGTGAGCTCGATGCAGGTGGGTTCGCGCCACCTCTTCATCGCCACTATGCGCGACATCTCCGAGCGCAAGGCTCACACCGACGCCCTTGAGTACCAGGCCCTGCACGATGCTTTGACCGGGCTCCCGAACCGGAGCCTGTTCGGCGACCGGCTGCGGCAGGCTCTGCTCGCCGCCAGGCGCAACCAGAACATGTTCGGCGTACTGCTCCTCGACCTCGATCGCTTCAAGGACATCAACGACGCGCTCGGCCACGATCGCGGCGACACCCTGCTGCAGGAGGTCACCGCACGCCTGCGCGGCGTGCTTCGCGCCACCGACACGGTCGCCCGCCTGGGCGGCGACGAGTTCGCCGTCCTCACGACCGACGCAAAGCATCCGGATGACGTCGTCGCCACGGCCCGCAAGATCCTGGCCGCTCTGGAAGGGCCGTTCGCGATCGCCGACCAGATGGTGGAGACCGGAGCATCGATCGGCATCGCCCTCTACCCGGTCCATGGTGACGATCCCACGACGCTCCTGCGGCGAGCCGATGTGGCGATGTACGTGGCGAAACGTTCAGGCGGCGGCCATGCCATCTACGCGCCGGAACAGGAGGCGCAAACGCTCCGCCGCTCGGGCCTGGCGGGCGAGCTTCGTCGCGCGATCCCACAAGGCGAGCTGGTCCTTCAGTACCAGCCGCAGCTGACTCTGACGAGCGGCGCGATCCAGTCCGTGGAGGCACTGGTGCGCTGGAACAACCCCCGCGAGGGCATGATGCCGCCGGATCGCTTCATTCCGATGGCGGAGGACATGGGCATCATCCACGCGCTGACCGCCTGGGTCCTGGACAACGCGCTCGGACAGCTGGGCAAATGGCTCGCAGGCGGGCTGGACATCTCCATCTCCGTGAACGTGTCGCCGCGCTGCATCGAGGATCACTCCTTGGAGGAGATGGTCGCCCGCGCGCTCGAAACCTCGAAGGTCGAACCGCATCGGCTCACGCTGGAGATCACCGAAGGCGTCGCGATGGCCGCGGCGGCGGCCAAGTCCCTGGCCACGCTCAGCGAGATGGGGGTGCGGCTCTCCCTGGACGACTTCGGGACGGGATACTCGTCGCTCCTGTACCTGATGCGGCTGCCGATCAAAGAGCTCAAGATCGACCGCTCGTTCGTATCAGCGCTGGCCACGGACCCGGATTCCGGCGCGATCGTGCGTTCAGCGGTGGGGCTCGGCCACAACCTGGGACTCTGGGTGGTCGCCGAAGGCCTGCAGGACCGGGGCTCGGAAACGATCCTGCGCGAAGCGGGGTGCGACGCGGCCCAGGGTTTCCTGATCGGGCGGCCGATGGACGAATCGGAGGCGACGTCGCTCCTGATGGAGAACCCCGGACTTGCCGGCCATCCGGACGGAGCGTCAGGCCAGGTCGCCGCGGCCGCCGAGCAAGGACATCCGGTAGATCTCGAGACGGCCTGAGCGACCGCGGACGGCCGACTGATTGGTCAGCTCGCTCTGCAGCATGTCGGCCACCGCGTGGTAGACCGTGCCCGTCATCAACACCTCCCCGGGGCCGGCATGCGTGACCAGCCTGGCGGCGACATTGACCACATCGCCCAGGACGCCGAGCTCGGAGCGGTCGGCCGAGCCGACGGCGCCGATCACTACCGGTCCCGACGCGATGCCGACCCCGACCTCGAGTCGAAATCCCCACTCCGCCGCGTTGCGGCGGTTCAAGGCTTCATTGGCTCCGATCAGGCCGATCGCGGCCGCCATGGCTCGATCCACGTGGTCGGGCTGACTGGCGCTGGCGCCGAAGGTGGCCATGACCCCATCGCCGACGAACTTCTCGACTTGGCCACCGCATATCGCAATCGAGCGGAGGACCCGCTTGAGGTGCACGTTGAGCACATCGAGCAGACCGGCCGGGTCGTGTGCGAACCGCTCGGTCAAACGGGTGAATCCGCGTATGTCTGTGAACAAGATGGATGCCTCCCACAGCACCGGCAACGGGATGGCAGGCCAGGGCTCAAGGCCGGGGCCGCGGTCGGCGTACGTCTGCCGCAGGTGTAGCAGGCGGGCGAGATCATCAGCGTGGTCTGGTAGTGCTGGTGCGGTATCCACGCGCGCGATCAACTTGTCACCAGCTCGGACACGAGGGATTTGGCGATCAGGTCCGCGGCCGCTTCAGCGGCTCCGGGTCCTTTGCGCAGCACCCCGGTCACGCCCGCCTTCTGCAACAACAGGCTTTCGGCGGGATCGAGGTCTTTCATCGTCACAACGACAACCGGGATATCAAAACCATGTTTCGTGCGCAGCTCCTGGAGAAAGACCTCGCCCGGCAGCCCGGGTAGAAGCAGGTCCAAGACGACAGCGCGCGACCTCTTCTTCGCAATGAGGTGCTGGGCCGTCTCCGCGTCGGCAGCCCAGACCGATGTCAGGCCCCTCTCGGTCAACTCCGCCTCCACCAGGTGGGCGAAGCCCGAGTCGTCCTCGACCACGAGGACGTCACCGGTTTGGGCCTGCTCGCGAACCACTGGGATGGTGAAGTTGAAGCGGGCGCCCTTGCCCAGGCCGTCAGAGCTCGCGACGATCTTGCCACCGTGGGACTCGATGATGTTCTTGCTGATGGCGAGGCCGAGCCCGGTGCCCTTGATCGCGCGGCGGTCGGGGGTGTCGACGCGATAGAACCTGCGAAAGAGTTGGGGAAGGGCGTCGCTGGGTATGCCCAGACCGTGGTCTTGAACGTAGACCTCGACCATGTCGTCAACGGAGCGGGCGCCGACCACGATCGAACCCCCATCGGGAGAGTACTTCCGTGCGTTTGCAAGTAGGTTTGCCACCACCCGGAATATGGAGTCGCTGTCGATCCGAACGAGGGGGAGGTCGGCCGGCAGACGGATCTGGATCTTGCTGCCTGGAGCGTCGCCGATAAGGGCGACCGCGCGCTTGATGAGCGCCGTGATGTCCGCCGGCGCGAAGCGCATCGCCAGGTGGCCGCCCTCGATGCGGCGGAGATCAAGGAAGTCGTTGATCAGCGCAGTCAGGCGCCGGCCCTCCTGAAGCATGACCCCGAGATATTCCTTGCGCAGCTTGCGGGTGACCTCACGTGTCACCAACAGTTCCGTGAAGCCCACGATGCTCGCGAGCGGGGTACGCATCTCGTGACTCACCATCGACACCATCTCGTCCTTGGCACGTACGAGCTCCGCATTGCTTTCCGCACGAGCTTTGGATTGGTGAAGCTCCAACTCGAGTCGCTTGCTCTCGGTGACGTCCTCGGCCAGCACGAATCGTGCCGCATGATCGTCGAAGGTGACCGCATGTGAAGTGACCAGGACCTGCACGGTGGAACCGTCCTTCAAAAGGTGCCGCCACGGGCCTGTCTTACCGAATGGCGGCAGCGGGGTCCCGATGAGCTCGAGGAGCTTTGGAACGTCCTCGGGCGGACGTATGTCCTTGATCGTCATGCCGAGAAACTCGTCGCGTGAGTAGCCGTACCGTTCAACGGCAGCGTCGTTCACGTTGAGAAACGCAAGCGTATGCACGTCATACAGCCACATCGGCTGGGGATGGCGTTCGAAGAGCATGCGATAGTTGCGCTCCGAAGCCAGCGCCGCCTGCTCGCTGCTGATCCGGTCGGCAAGCTGATGCTTCGCGGTCGCCGTGAGCTTGTCGAAGTCCGCGGCCAAGGCGGTGATCTCTGTCATGCGGGTCTGGGCGGCGGCGTCTGGGACAGGATTCGGACTGCGAGGGCGGACATGGCGAGAAACGCCGCCATGAACAAGGGCCATTTAGTGTCGGAGTGACCAGCCTCGACGGCCAGGCGTGCCCATTGTCTCGCCCTCGATGCCGCCATCAGAGCTGGAGCGCTTCTTCAACCCGCGTCAGGAGATCGAGCGGCGAGAAGGGCTTGGTCAGGTAGAAGTCGGCGCCCGCGATCAGGCCCGCCTCCACATCCTGTTCCTGAGCCTTGGACGTCAGAAGGATCACCCGGGTAGCCAGGAGATTGGGATCCGCCCTGACCGACCGCAGTACGTCGAGGCCGCTCCGCCCAGGCATCTGCACGTCAAGCAGGACCAGCGACGGCTTGTGCTGCTGGATCATCGACCAGGCCTCCGTGCCATCGGCAGCCTCGACCACGTTGTAGTCGTCCGACTCGATGGTGGCGTGGACCAAGAGGCGCATGCTCGGCTCGTCGTCGGCGATGAGCACGGTGCGTAGGACCTGCAGCATGGGCGGCGTGTGACTTCTCATCCGGCCACCGGGTTCAGCGCCAATGCTTCGGCGATCAACGTCACAGCGGCCTGGGGGGCCCCGGCCTCCTTCGGAAGAACAGCCATCGCGCCGGTCGCCTCGAGCGCTGAGATCTCCTCGGGCCCAAGGTCCTTCGCGGTCAGCACGACGACCGGGAGGCGCTTGCCGCCACCTGCCCGCATGCGAGCGAGAAAATCCTCGCCCTGAAGGCCGGGCAGCGCGAGGTCGAGGATGATCGCCCGCGGCGTCACGTCCAGGAGCATTTGCTCGGCGGTCTCAGCGTCATCAGCGCGAACCGTGCTTAGCCCCTCGGCGGCGAACTCCGCCCTCATAAGGCTGGCGAATCCAGGGTCGTCTTCGACGATGAGAATGTCTCCAGACCGTGCTTCCGGGCGTGATATCGGCAGGGTAAACCGGAAGCCCGCGCCCTTGCCAAGGCCTTTCGAGACGGCCTCGACGTGCCCGCCATGCGCGTCGATGATCTTGTGGTTTATCGCCAGTCCGAGGCCGGCGCCAGGGCCCAGCCTGCGAACCACGCTTTCGGAGCGATAGAACTTGCGGAACAGATTGGGCAGGGCGTCAGCTTCGATTCCGACTCCGTGATCCCGGATGTAGACCTCGACCATATCGCCCGCCTGGCGAGCTCGGATCCTGATCGCGCCGCCGTCGGGCGAGAACCTGCGGGCATTCGACAGGAAGCTAGCCAGAACCTCGAGGATCGCCTCGGCGTCGGCCGCCACGAGCGGGAGCTTTCCGGGCAGGTCCACATCGATCGGCCGTTTCTCGTCCTCTCCGGCTGCGAGCACGGCGCGCTGGATCAGCGCGCGCAGGTCGACGGGCGCGACGTTCAGCTCTCGATGGCCCGCCTCCAGGCGCTGCAGCGCTAGCGCGTTGTTGATCAGACCGGTCAGCCGGCGGCCTTCCCGAAGCAGTGCGCCGATGTACAGGAGGCGCTGGTCATCATCCAAATCGCCTGATGCGATCAGGTCGGAAAAGCCCACCATGCTGGCGAGAAAGGGGCGGAGCTCGACGCCCCGGAGCAGCACCAGGTCGTCATCCGTGCGGTCGGCTTCGCTGACGGGGTCTGCGTCCATCACCGTCGCCACCGCGGTGCGTTCGCCCAGCGGTCCGTCCGAATCGACGACCTTGAACCGCCTCGGGGCTCGATCGGCACTCGTCACGGCCGCCTCTTCGACATGCCCAGGACGATCACGGGCGTGCTGGAAAGGGCACCGGGGGCACCGTCCTCGTATGCGTGCTGCGGCTGCCTGAAGACCATGCAGGCCGTCCAGACCCCGAGGATGTACCCGACGGTGAACAGCGTGAAGACAACGCCTGCGATTGCCACTGCTCAGGTCTACGCGCCCAAAGCCTCAAAGTCGCCATGCGCTGACACGGCCCGCCTACCCTCTATGCGTAGGGTAGCGATGCCCCTGAAGATGGGTGCGGCGCTAGAGCTCGATGAGGCCCAGGCGGGCAGCGGCGATCACCGCCTGGAGCTTGGAGTGCACCTCCAGCTTTTCGATCACGTGGCGGACGTGCCATTCAACCGTATGCGGCGCGATGCCCAAACGCACCGACAGCGTCCCCGTATCGTGCCCCTCGGCCAGCAAACGGAGCACCTCGAGCTCGCGCGGTGTGAAATCGGCAAACAGCTTCTCTCGGGCCTGCCTGTCGGTGACGACCTTTCGCTGCCGTGCGATCGCCTTGGCGAAGAGCTTGACGGGTATCAACACCTCGCCGATCGATGCCCGGCGGACCGCTTCGATGATCTGATCCGCGGTCGCCGATTTGGTGAGGTAGGCGGTGGCGCCGGCATCGATGGCGTCCAGCAGGGCGCCCTCGGACTCCTCAGCGCTGTGGAACACGATCGCCGCCTCAGGGACGGCCAACCGTATCCTGGCGGCGGCGGCCGGGCCGCTCAGGTCGGGAAGCCGGAAGTCCATCAGCACCACCGAGGGTTTCTCCTTGGCCGCGAGGTCCGCCGCCTCATCGCCACGCCGGGCGATTCCGCAAACGCGAAGGTCGGCCTGGCTGTCCAGGACCTTGGCGATCGCCGAGGCCAGGAGGGGATGGTCCTGGACAACGAGCACCCGGACCGGGGTGATGGACCGACTCAAGCTGGGCTCCACAGTTTCGGCCACGTCTAGTTCAGGAAGGCTCCGAGCCGCTGCGCGAACATGTCGGGGTGGGCTTTGAGCGCCCGCAGCATGGTTTCCCCGTCGAACTCGCGAGCGTCGTACTGGCAGAGTGAGACGGCGGGGAAGCGCTTGGCCATGAGGTCGTACGCCTCTTCCAAAGCCAGCATGTCGGCGTCCGAGGCGAACATCCGACGGACGCAGGCCATCTCGCCGACAACGCGAAGGATGGTGGGCCGACTGACGAGAGCGTTCCCGAACAGCCTCTCCCAGTCGTTGATGGTTTCAGCGCCCGACAGAATGACCAGCCGGCCACTGCGGGCAGCTTCTGGGAGATCGATGTTCTCCTCGCTCAGGGCCTGGGCGTAGCGTTCCAGCACCGCGCCCGTCGCCACCAGGAAGCAGGGCTGCCGGGACTTGAGGCCGTCGGCCAGGAACGGGACGGCAAGCCTCAGGGCTCCCAGGTCCGTGCTGTAGATGGGGGCGAGATGGCTTCTGAGGGGAACCGATGCGGAACCGACGGTCACCGTGGTCGGCGAAGGTGCGTGGACTCCAGCCCGTGGGCCGCCATCGGGTTGGCCAAGGAACCGCACCAGGTCGGCTTGCACGAAACGGCGTTCACGACGGCGTCCCACGCGCTGCGCAGGCAGTAGGCCGGCATCGCTCCAGCGCCGGATCGAAGCCTCGCTGACCCTCAGGAACCCTGCGGCTTCTTTCGTGTTAAGCAGACTATCGCTGACTATGACTCCGGATCCTCGCCTGTGAATTGTTGCATAGCATTGCGAGGGCCTGCTGACCATCCGCTCGCTGTCAGCTTCGAATTCAGCTTCCGGAAGCTCGAACGCCCATCGATTTACATGGGTGGATGACCTGACTTCGCAGGGAGACTTAACGGGTCGTCAGGCGTAAGACTGGTGTATGGCCCCGCGAGAATGGACAGCAGCACACATAAAGGTGCTGGTTTGAGCCTCATAACCCGGAGTGGGATCCGCAGGCGGCAGACGGTTCTGATAGCCGACGACGATCCCAACCTGCGCGCCCTCGTCCGCAACAGCATCGAGTCGCCCTACTACTTGGTGATCGAGGCATGCGACGGCGAGGAGGCCTGGAACTTGATCAAGGAGCGCAAGCCAACACTCGTGTTGCTCGACCTCAAGATGCCACGCCGCACGGGCTTGGAGGTCCTCCACGCCATCCGGGCCGACCCCGAACTCAGGGGCACGCAGGTGATGGTGCTCACCGCGAGCGCCCAGCAGGCCGACATCGAGGCCGGCGTCCTCGCGGGCGCCGATTTCTATCTGACCAAGCCCTTCTCGCCCGCCGATCTCCTCGCCCGGGTGTCGGAGGCGATCGGGCGCCGAGTGCCCTCCTGGTAGGCGGAACGCAAAGCGCGAAGCTGATGGAGATCCACAGAGGTCCGCCGGCCGGGGCCTTCGCATCGACCCAAGCATCAAGGTCACCTCGCGCGAGGGCAACCGTCTCCGCAGATCCGGATCAGAAGGTCGTATTGGGTCAAGCGCTTTTCCTACGCGTCGCCGAGGCCACCCACATGACCGCCGAGGCTTCTGCTGCCGCGGGGCTGTCCGAGCTTGCCTCACGTCGATTTGTGAAGCCCATCCGCCATGTTCACAACCTGGCGACCCGTGGTATCGCGAAATTTCTGATCACGGGGCAAGGCAGCACCGAGAAGGAGCGCAACTTCATCGGCCGGCTTGGGGTCATGGCCGCGCTGTACGGCCTGTCAGTCGCCAACCTCACGCGGTCCTATCTCCTTTGGCGCGACACCAACCTTCGCGTGCTGAACGAAGAGGCCACGCGCCTGGGCACGGCGCCGGTGGTCTCGGAGGAGGCCCGCAGGCTCATCAGGTCGAGTGCGGACACGGGCATTGTGCGCATGGCTCGGGCGTATGACTATCAGATGCACATCGTCGGACGGCGTGAGGACGCTGTAACCGCCGCGCTCCACGACAGCGAGGCACAGTTGCAGGCCGCGGTGGTCGCCACCTCGAAAAAGAACGACCAGCTGTCAGCAGCGATGGCTGAAATCTCGGACAAGAACGTGCAACTCAGCGCGGTGAACAGGCAGCAGTCGGATTTCATAACCAACGTCAGCCACGAGCTGCGGACTCCCTTGGCCGGCATCCTCGGCTATACAGAGCTCTTACTGCAGGGGATGGACGGCGAGCTCGGCGACGAACAGCGCCGGGACGTGCTGGAGGTCCAGGCGGGCGGGCAGGTGCTGCTGACTCTGGTCAACGACATCCTTGACGAATCCCAGATCGAGGCGGGGAAGGTGGCCTTGAAAACAGGTTGTGTCAATCTCAAGGGGGTGGTCGACGCGGTCCTCGCCACGGTTCGGACGCTTGCCGACCGCAAGGGCCTGTACCTGCATGCCGACATTCAGGCCGGGGCCGAGGCGCTGGGCGATGAAGGGAGGTTGAAGCAGGTCCTGACCAACCTGGTCGGCAACGCCATCAAATTCACCGACGCGGGTGGCATCAGCATCAACTGCCTGTCCTGGGCAGGCTTCTGGCGCGTGAGTGTGGCGGACACCGGCATCGGGTTGCCGGACGGCAGCCGCGAGCTGGTCTTCGAGCGCTTCAGGCAGCTCGACCCAAGCACCACCAGGCGATTTGGTGGCACCGGCCTCGGCCTGGCCATCGCCAAGGGGTTGGTGAACATGCAGGGAGGCGAGATCGGCGTCGACTCCAGGCCTGGGCTGGGGAGCACGTTCTGGTTCACCGTACCGGCCTATAGGGGCACGGCGGCGGGCCGGATGGTCTAGGTGCGGCAAACAGCCGGACCGTTAATCTCCCCAACTGGCAGGGAGTTGCGCCGGCGCGTATAGGGGCTTCACCGAGCCAGCACTGCCACCATCGAGTCGGCCATCTTCCGAAGGTCCGCGATCAGCGGGTCGCCGGGATCAGACGTGGCCAGAGGGCGGCCGCTGTTGGCGGCCCTGTCGAGGCCCTCGGACCTCTGGACGACAAAATCCGGCCGGCGGCCGAGGACGCTCGCCGCCGTGTCGACGTCCATTGCATGGGTGGTGCTGTAGTTGAGGATCAGGCGCACGCGGTCGGTCGAAACGCCGAGCTTATCGACCAGGTCGAGGCACCCCCGAGTCGCTTTGAGTGAAGGCAGCGAGGCCGACGTGACCAGGCAGATAAGGTCGCTCGTGTCCAGAGCCGTGAGGGTGCGTTCATTGAACGACGCGGGCGCGTCTATGAGCACGTACTGGCAGGTGGCGCTCAAGCGGTCGATGGCCAGCTGGATCGCCGGCAGAGTCACCAGCTCGGCGCGCTCCGGCAGGTCGGCCCCGACGACCAGCCTGACGCGGCCGGACTCCGTGACGAAGCCTTCGAACAACGCCTCGTCGACGAGCGTCCCGGGAGCCGCTTTGAGGTCGGCCAGCGTTTGGTTCGGATGGAGGTTCAGGTATACCGCCGAGTCGCCGAACTCGACGTCGAGGTCGAGCAGCCCGACCGGCCTCGATGCTTGCGCGGCCAGTAGGACGGCCATGTTGACCGCGAGGGAGGTTGTGCCGACGCCCCCCTTGGCGTGCGCGAAGAGGATCACTCTGCCCCGATTGGCCCTCGCGGAAACGCCTGCCGAACGCCGAAGCAGCGATTGGACCTTGGCCTCGAGGATCGCGAGCTCGAACGGCTTGGGCAGGTAGTCGTCGGCTCCGACCGCGTACCCGGCGAGGGCATGGTGCGCCTCGCCCATGTCGGAGAACATGAGTATCGGGACGCCGGCGGTTCGGTGATTGCCGCGCAATCGGGAGGTCAGCTCGATGCCGTTCAGCTCGGGCATCCGCACGTCGGTGATGACCAGGTCGGGAACGCGCGCGTTGACCAGCTTCAAGGCTTCGATTCCATTGCTTGCTTTGCGTACCTTGTAGCCGGTTCGCTCAAGGAAGCCTCCGACCATCTTCTGGATCACGCGGTCGTCGTCGACGAGGACGATGTCTTCTGCGGACACTTAGTGGACTCCGGAGCGGGACACTATTCAGTCTCCGCCGTCAGCTTAGTTGCGATGGCTCGCGCCAGGTCGTGGCTCGCGTAACCGCCAAGCCCGGTGACGTCCTCGGTTCCATCCGCCCTCATCATCGCCAACCCGGCCGCTCCGAAGGCGCGGCGTGCCTCGCGTGGGTCGCCGGCGAGCTCGAGGGCGGCGCCCAGCTGAAAGTACGCGATCGCCAGGTTGGGGTCGAGGTAGGTCGCCTGACGAAACGCGCGCACGGCTGCGCGGAGGTCGCCGCTGGCCGCTGCGTGATCACCCTCGACGAGCAGACTTGGCAGGTCGGGACGGCGGCGCAGTTCGCCCTGCCGAGCTTGGACGGGGATGGCAGGCGGGATGGACGGCGGCGGAGCCGCGATGAGCCGCCGGTAGCAGAGAACCCCTGCCACACGAACGGGCTCGAAGTATCGGGTCATCGGGCCGGGCGAATCCGAATGGCCCAGGAAGAGGTGCCCGCCCGGGGCCATCCGACCGGCGATACGCTGGATGCAGGCCTCCGACTCCTCGCGTCCGAAGTACATCAGGACGTTTCGACAGAACACCACGGCCGGCTCGGGCACGACCGTGCCGGCCTCGGCGCGCGCGAGGTTGTGGTGTGCGATGCGCACGTTTCGCCGAAGGAATGGAGCGACCTCGTAGCCGTCAAGGGTTGGCGTCAGATATCGCCTTCGACGTTCGGGCGACAATCCCTGGATCTCACGCTCGCTGTACGCGGCCTTCTCGGTTCTCGCGAGCGCGTGGAACGAGACGTCGCTGGCGACCACGTGCCAGTTGCGGCGTCCAGTCTCATCGAGGAGCATCGCCAGGCTGTAGGGTTCCTGGCCGTTGCCACATCCGGCGCACCACACCGTATGCGGTGCATCACTCGCATTGCGCGCGAGCTCCGCGAGCGCCACGAATTGGGCTGGATCCCGAAAGAAGGCGCTGTGCTGAACGGTGACTCGGTCCAGCAGATCATCAAATGCCGCCGGTTGGGTATCGACCATGTTGACGTAGGAGAGCACAGGAACGCCCGCGAGGGTGGCGCTCTCTTGAAGCAATCTCTCCAACCTGGCTCGGCTCGCTGGCTCCGCCTTGAGCCCCGCGCGCGAGCGCAGGAGCACGGCTGCCAGGTCGACCGGATTCATGCTCACCGCCGCGTCGCCGGTTCTGCGAGCCGGACGTGTTGCGCCGCCGGCGAAGGCGTTCCGTTTTGGCGGCGGGCCGCGGCTCCTCCTGTGCGGCCGAGCAGGCGCGAAACAGCGCTGAGCAGGCCCGCCTCGTCGAAGGCTGTCTTGACGATGTACGCATCCGCGCCCGCGTCGAGGCCGCGCTGGTGGTCCTCCTCGCTCGCACGTGAGGACACGATCAGCACGGGAATGTTGGCCAGGCGAGGATGCGCCCGGATACTGCTGATGAGCATGAAGCCGTTGAGGTTGGGCATCTCGAGGTCGGTGACCACCAGGTCGGCGGGTTGTTCGGCGAGCATCGCAAGTGCTTCGACTCCGTCGCTGGCTGTGCGCACCGCATAGCCTCCGCGCTCCAATATCGAACGCTGCAGCTCTCGCACCATCAGCGCGTCATCGACGACCAGCACCGAGAGCGGGCGTGTGGGCCCGACCGGCTTATCAGCGACGCTGGATTCGGTTTCGGTGGCGGCGGTGCTGCGCTCGATGAGCCTCGGAACGTCTAACACCAACAGGATCGAGCCGTTCGGCTCGATGCCGGCTCCGCTGACCGCTTTCAGATTTCGAAGCCGGCCCGTCAAACCGCGAACCACGACGTCTCGTTTCTGCAGCACCGTTTCGACCTGGAACGCGTGCGAGCTGGCAGCGGTGCCCAGCAAGACCCACGGTCCTCCATCGGCGGTGGGCAAACCGAGTAGCGCCGCGAGGTCTGAAACCGGAGTCGCCACGCCGTCGATGACGGCGAGCTTCCTTCCACTGACGACCTGGACGTTCTGCGCCTCCAGCATGCGCACGATTCGATGCAGCGGCAGGGCGAACGACTGGCCGGCGATCGACACGATGAGGCAGGGGATGACCGTCAGCGTGATGGGCACGACGATTCGGAACTCGACCCCCGCGCCAGGGTGGTTCACGATCTCGACCGCGCCGTGGACCGCTGCGACGGCGGTCGCTACCACATCGAGGCCGACGCCCCGACCGGAGTCTTCGGTCAGGACCTTGGCGGTCGAGATGCCTGAACGAAAGATCAGCTGCAGCGATTGCTCTTCCGTGAGGCCGTTGATGTCGACGCCCCCCTTGGCGGCGGCGGCCCGCACCGCGGCCACGTTGATGCCGGCGCCATCGTCGCTGATCGCGATCACCACCTTGGATCCGACCTGCGTCGCCTGGAGCCGGACGAGGGCCTGCTCCGGTTTCCCGGCGGCCAGCCGTTGCTCGGGCAGCTCGACGCCATGCCCGACCGAGTTCCGGACCAGATGGAGAAGGGGGGAGACGAGCTCCTCGAGCACCCCCCTGTCGATCTCGATATCCTCTCCGAGCAGCTCCCAGCGAACGTCCTTGCCAGCGGCCCGCGCGGCATCTCGGACGGTCCGATGGAGGATTGGCTCGAGCGTGCCGATCGGCACCATCCGGGTGCGCTCGGTCACCTCTTGAAGCCGGTTGATCACCTTTGTGAGCTCGCGATACTCGGTCACGGCATCGGGGTCCAGGCGTAGCTCGGAACCCAACACCTGGCCCACCCGCAGTTGCGCAGCCGAGGCCTCGCCGACGAGCCGGTTGAGCTCGTCGATCCTCGCCACGGGCACTTCCAGAGTGGCCGCGTCAAGGTGCCTTCGATCCAGGTGGCGTCCCGCTGGCTGCGCGACGGCGGCGGGAACCACCTGCGAGAGCGGTGGTGTCGGAGTGACGGCCGGCAGGACGACGGGCGGCGAGGGCGCCACCGCTGCGGGGAGCGGAGCAGCCGCGACTTGCGGCGCAAAAGCTTTGGGAGAGATGGTCTCGATCGAGGCAACCGCTGTGAGCGGTGTCAGGGAGGTTGGCAGAAGGCGCTCCAGCGCGGCCTCATCGCTTGCGTCCTTCTCGCCTCCTGACGCGCCCGCGATGAGCCGGCCCAGGCCGTCGACGACCAGAAGCATTGCATCCGTCAGCTCCGGAGTGGATCGGCGTGTCCCTGCCCGCAGCTCGACGAGGAGATCTTCCAGGCGGTGGGCAAGACGGCTCACCCGCATCATGCCGACCATGCCGGCCGCTCCCTTCATGGTGTGTGCCTCTCGAAGGATCCCCGCGATCGCATCCTGATCGTCCGGCGCCGTTTCGAGCGTCAGCAGCCCAGAGGCGATTCGCTCGAGGTGGCCCTTGGCCTCCTCGACGAACAGCGGCCGGAACTCTTCCTCTAGCTCGCCCATTTCAAATCCAGGCGGTCCTTCACCAGCTCCTCGATATCGACGAGCACCACCAAGCGCCCGCCGTTGCTGTAAACGCCGAGCTCACCGGACTTGGTGCCGGGACCGACCGGCTCCTCAAAATCGGCCGCAAAGGGCAGCTCTTCCACTGCGAGGGCGACCATGTCTCTTTCGCCGCTGATCAGCACGGCGAATGGCGGTTCGGTCAGCGTGCCTGTTCCTGTCAGGACGCCCGTGTCCAGGAGGGGAACGATCTCGCCGCGCACGTTGACGATGCCGATGAGGCCGACGGGGGATAGCGGAACGAGCGTCACGAGCGGACGGCGCAGCACCTGATGCACCGTCGCCATAGGGACCGCGAAGAACGCGGCGTTCGCCGCAATAACCAGCACTCGCATCATCTTTCCGTCTTCATGCCGGCTGCGGTCATGGCCCCCCCGGAAGCGCCCGAAGCGAGCTCCTGGGTGAAGACTGCTCGAGGCTCCGAGGCAGCCGGCATCAGCACGCGGAGGTTGGTCGCCACACTGCGGGCAACGCTCTTCTGGCGCCTATCAAGCGCCATGGTGTGCCTGCCTGTTCTCGCCCATCGAATAGCGCTCGTCCGCGGACCAGGCGAGGTCATCGGCGAGCTCACCCTGTCGCGACGCGGCAATTGCGATCTCCTGAGCCGTTACGGCCACGGATCGACTGCCTTCAGCGATGTGCTCGATGGCGCTCACAGCCTGCTCGACCGCGGAACGCTGCTGTTCGGTGGCGAGCTGGACCTGGCCGCTCGCCTCAGCCATCGCTCCCGTCATCGCCAGCCAGAGCTCCAGCTGCCGGCCCCGAGTCTCCACCGCGATCACGGTTGCCTGGCTCTGGGCCTGGGCGGCTTCGACGAGCTTGGCGATCTGAGCTGCCGCTGCCTTTGAGCGCTCGGCGAGCCGTCGCACCTCGTCGGCGACGATCGCGAAGCCGCGCCCCGCGTCACCAGCTCGAGCGGCTTCGATGGCCGCATTCAGTGCGAGCAGGTTGGTCTGGTCGGCGATGTCGTTTATGAGAGCGAGGATGCCGTCTATCTCGTCAATTCGATGGGCGAGAGCCACAACGCGTTCGCCCGATGCCTGCAGCTCCGTTTGCGCCATCGCGATCTTGGCTCGGACTTCACCGGCCTGGGTGGCGACTCCGGCCGCGGTCTGCGCGATGGAGACGGTGCTTTGCGACAGCTCCTCCATGCTCGATGACGTCTGGCTTGCGGCCGTGGTCTGCTCCAGGGTTGCGGCGGCCAGCTGCTCCGACGCAGAGGCCAGCTGTGCGGCTGACTCGGCCACCTCACCTCGGAGACGGAAGAGCATGCCGGCGAGCCGCTCGAGCATGGCGTTGAACGTTTGACCGAGTAGGCGCATCTCGCCGCTACCGCCAGGGACGACCCGAGCCGACAGGTCGCCTGACTCAACCCGAGCTGCCACGCGTGACAGTGCGAGGACGGGCCGGATCATCATGCGCGCCGCCACGCCGGTGATCCCGATCAAAAGTACGGTGGCGACGAGCTCCGGCCCAACTCCCCAGCCGGCCAGCACGTTGGGCACCAGGTCGGCGATGATGAGAAACGGCAGCGCGACGGCCAGCAGGCTGATCAGCATCCTCGCGGAGAAACCGTCCCACAGTTTTTGGCGAGTCACGACCACCGAAGGCGCGTGCTGCTCTGACGGCGGAATCGTCAACACGCGCAGATTCGACGCAGCGTTCGGAGCGAGTCGGACCGGAACGGGCTTCTTAAGCTCCACGTTCGGCCACCTCCGTGCTCTCCCAGCCTGGGCCCGCCAGCTCGGCGGCGAGCTCCCCTTGTCGGGCCGCCGCCGACGCGATCTCCTGGGCGGTCGTGGCCACCGAGCGGCTACCCTCGGCGATGTGCTCGATGGCGAGCACGACCTGCTGAGTGGAGGAGCGCTGCTGCTGGCTGGCGAGCTGTACCTGGCTGCTCACCTCGGTCATCGCGTGCATCATCGCCAGCCCGCGCTCCATCTGTTTGACCCCTTTCTCCAGGGCCATGACCGTCTCAGTGCTCTGGGCCTGGGCGCCTTCGACCAGCTTGGCGATCTGGGCGGCGGCGGCCTTCGAGCGCTCGGCCAGGCGTCGAACCTCGTCGGCGACGACGGCAAAACCACGACCGGCGTCGCCGGCGCGGGCGGCTTCGATGGCGGCGTTGAGAGCGAGCAGGTTGGTCTGGTCCGCGATGTCGTTGATGAGATCGAGGATGCCTTCGATCTCGTTGATGCGACCGGCAAGGGCGAGCGTGCGATCGCCCGATGCCCTGAGGTCGGTCCGAGCAAGCTCGAGGTTGGTCTGCGTCTTGCCGGCCTGGATGGCGACCCGGTCAACGTTGTCGGCGATCGACGCAGAGCTCCGCGCGACCTCCTCCATGCTGGCCGAGGTCGCAGTGGCGGCGGTGGTCTGCTCGAAGGTCGCGGCGGCGAGCTGTTCGGCAGCCGCAGAGAGCTTGCCGGCGGATTCGGTGACCTCGCCTCGGAGGCGGAACAGGACCCCGCTCAGCCGTTCCACCATGGCGTTGAACCCGTCGCCGAGCCGGCGGACCTCCCCTCCACCTTTGAGGTATACGCGGGCGGAGAGATCGCCGGCTTCAATGCTCGCCGCAGCGCGGGAGAGCGCAACCAGCGGCCGAGTCGTGAGGATGGCCAACCCGATCGCACACCCGATGAGAAGCAGTGTGCTGAACACCTGGAGCAGCGAGGTTCGAATCTCCTGTGCGCGGACCGGAGCCAGTGCGCTGGCTGCATCGGTCGAGGCGATGACCACCCAGCCGAGTTTCGGGAGCGGCTCGTACCCGGCCAGGACTTGGTGGCCCCGATAGTCGATGATCGCGGCGGCCCCCGGGCCGGAAGACATCGCCCGATCGAAGATCGCACCCTCGGCGATGATTGTGAGCGCGCCCCTCGCCAGCATCGTGTGCTCGTCAGGCAGGACGCCCCAATCTGAGCTGTACACGAGGAGGTGATCCGAGTTGACCAGGTGTACCTCCTGATCCTGAACCGTCGCCGTGTCCAGGCCGTAAGGGTTGAGGAGCCTGCCCAACACCACCAGGAACATGTTTGCTGCCACCACGCCCTGCGGCTTGCCGTCCACACCGATGATCGGCGCGGTCATGACCCAGTCAGGGTCGCCGTTGGTGATGTGTACCGGACCCATCGTCTCGACACTGAGGCTGTAGGCGAACGTCGACCCCGACGGCGTCGGTGAGATGTCGACTCCGGGCTGGGTCGTGGCCACGAGCGTCCGGCTCAGATCGAATATCTGAATGTTGTCGAAGGAAGGATGCGACGCGACCGAGGCGAGCAGGCGTGCGTTCAGGCCTGGCTTCGAAAGCTGGCCGACGTTGGCCTCCGCCAGGGTTCGGAGTTCCGCCTTGCGCTCCGCCACCCAATCGGTGATGCGGACAGCCGTGCTTTCAGCCGCCGCTTCAGAGCGCGCCTGTGCCTGGCCGATGCTCGTCTGGGCGCTCCAGTTGGCCATCACGACGCCGAGGAGGACCGCCAGTGGTATCGACACCAGCATCGCCCCGGCCACAATACGGAGCGCGTAGCTGTTGACCAACCTCGAGCGCCTCGAACCCAGGGGCATGCGTACAGCCCGCGGGGCAGCCTTCACCAAGCGAAGCGCGGGTGTCTTTGCGTCGAGCGCGCGGGCATCCGGGGGCCCTCTGCGGAGCTGCATACCTTCGTAGTACGCGCGACTGCCTGGTTTGTCGCCATCGGGGGGCACGGCGGGCCACCCCTGTAAGAGGATGGCTTCGGAGCCCCTAAAGCGTGATCAGGCCTTTGCGCGCGGCCGCGATGACGGCCTGCAGCTTGGAGTGGACCTGCAGCTTCTCGATCACGTGGCGGACGTGCCACTCCACGGTGTGGGGGGCGATCGCGAGGCGGTCGGACATTGCGCTGGTGTCCAGGCCCTCGGCGAGAAGGTGCAGGATGTCGAGCTCTCGTGGCGTGAACTCCGCGAGGAGCAGCTCCCGCTCCCGCTTCATCGTGACGACGCCGCGCTG
>OCZT010001749.1_pt1 | contig 22487 bp, 15 predicted proteins | sample 1539031 | NCBI WGS metagenome assembly OCZT01 (sample SAMEA3539308, study PRJEB22396) | soil metagenome | biome: tundra; feature: field; material: soil | place: USA | collected 2010-05 | depth 0.15 m | reverse complement strand
TACGGCGACCACCGAGATCTACACTCTTTCCCTACACGACGCTCTTCCGATCTGCGATAGGCAAAGCTCAGACTTTCAAATACACAGCGCACCACCTCGCCGGCGGTTTGCGGAACTGGCTGTCCGCTTCCGGCGCAATAAGCCTGCACCGCTGCGGTCATATCCGGCGGCGCCTGCAGTTCACTGGCTGAGGGATCAATGAACGAGCGGAAGGCGGGGGCGTTTTGCGCGGCCTGCTCCAACTCGGCCCACGCGTAGTGCTGGCCGGCTGCTTCCCATTTACGCACGCACTCCTGAAGAATCCAAAGCCCGGTCATGTTCTTCAAGAGCAGCACGCCGCCATCAGCCGCGCCCTCGTTGGTGAATCCGCCGCGGAAGAACTCGTCGGTGAGATTGGGCTCCGATGCAGAAATGCCCATCAGACTCCACGTCCCACTACTCAGGAGGACGCTGGCGTCGTCGAGGCCGGGAATGGCGGCGACCGCGCTCGCGGTGTCGTGCGAGGCGACTGCGACGCATGGGAAGGCGCTTGCGAATCCGCATTCGGATTGAACAGCGGGCAGCAGCGGGCCAAGAATAGTTCCGGGGAGAACGACACTCTGAAGAATGCGCGACGGCAATCCAAACGCTGCCACTACGGGCTGCGACCAGCAACGCGCGCTGAGATCGTAGAGTTGGGTGGTTGTGGCCTCAGTGTACTCCGCGCGCTTTTGCCCGCTGAGCAGAAACTGAAACAGATCGGGAATCATCAGCATGGTGAACGCGCTCTGGAGTTGGCGGTTCCGGTGGAAGACCATGCTGGCAAGCTGGAAGACGGTATTGATTTCCATCGTCTGTCCGCCGGTGGCGAGGAAAAGTTCCTTAGGCCTCATCACGGTGTGCAAAGCCTCGGGCAAGCCCTTGGTGCGGCCGTCGCGATAGTGGTAAGGGTTGCCGAGCATGCGATCGCGCCGATCCAGCAGGCAGTAATCAACTCCCCAGGAATCGACGCCGATCCCAGCCGGCGTACCGCCGTGCGCGCTGAATTGCTTGAGCCCGTGCTGAATCTCGGACCAGATTCTCAACACGTCCCAGTGCAGGCCGGCGCCGAAGCGAATGCCGCCATTGGGGAAGCGATGAACTTCATGCAGGCTGAAGCGGCTGCCGTCCCAGCGGCAATCCATTACCCGGCCGCTTGATGCGCCCAGGTCAACGGCGAGAAAACTTGCAGTTGCGCTCATAGGGTCTTCAATGCTCTTGCGATCAGTTTAGCCGGTAAGGCGGGACATTGTTCGGATTTCACAGAACGAAAGCCGCTACCACGATTCGCTATCCCGAAATCGCCCGCCATTGCCTGGCCCGAGCGCTCGCATTGTCGATGGAACGGATGCAATTCGGGAGATGCGTCGCTGTTCAGCAGTCTTTGTGGTTTCGCCATACGAAACATGAATTCCGAACAATATTTCCATTCCCACCGCAACTGTCAAAGGAATATCCTCGGTGCCACTCGATGATTGGGCAGAACCATCCCTGCCAAAGAAAGCTGGAGCCATGAAAAGGCTGTTGACAACGTGCGCGATGTGTATTTTGGCGGCTGCAATCCTGCTTACAAACGGAAGGATTGCGCGGGCCACCCAGGCCATGGACTCTGGAGTAAAAGCGGCGAGCACCGAGATTCTGCTGAGCGACGCGGCCTGGAAGTTGAAGTCATTTCCCATGGGTACTGGCGAAGAGCAAAAAGCGTACGCACCGGGGATTGACGAAAGCGGCTTCAAAACCGTCCCTGTTCCGGCGGAGATTCAATTGACGACCGGCGCCAAGGGGATGGAACTGTACCGCCAGTCAAAAGAGATTGCGCTGATCAACAAGCACGAGTGGTGGTACCGCAAAAGTTTTGCGACGCCCAAATTGCAGGCCGGCGAGAGAGTGCGGCTGGTGTTTGATCGGTCAGATTATTTCACGGCGGTGTGGCTGAACGGCGAAAAGCTCGGCGAGCACGAGGGCGCCTACACCAGCTTTTCATTCGATATCACCACGAAGATCAAACAGGGCGAGGCGAATCTGCTGGCAGTGAAGGTGACGAGCCCGTGGCTGCCCAAGGGGCGCAACCTGGCCGAATACAACAAGAGCAGCTTTTCGCTGGTGTGGCCGGGCGGGACGGAACTGTTTTCCCATCCGCCGTACGCGTTGAGCTTCGGCTGGAACGGAATTCCGGCGCAGGGGAATGCAGTTCTCACCATCGGCTTGACCGGCAACGTGAAACTGGTGACGACTTCCGCGCGGAGCCTCGAAGATCTGTTTGTCTATACCAAGTCGCTCAACAAAGACGGAAGCGCCACGCTGGCGATTTCAGGCGCCGTGCGCAATGACGGATCCGGCGACAGTCACGGAACGGTCGATCTCGAGTTGCGCGCAGAACTTTGCCGGCCCTTTGCAACGGCTGCCGAAACAGGAGCTCAACCTCAAGCCGGGAAGCAACGAATTTCACCTGGAAGTTATAGTGAGGAACGCGAAGCTATGGTGGACTTGGGACATGGGCTCGCCTAACTTGTATAAGTTGGTGGCAAGGCTCGCGGTGCCCGGCCAGGCCGAGGACTCCCACGAGACCACGCTTGGAATCCGCACTCTTGTGCGCGAACAAGACATGAGTTACTGGCTCAATGGACAACATTTCTTCCTGAAGGGCGTTTGGTACCCAATGGAGGATTACTACAGCTCGCAAGATACGCGGGCGAAATACCGGACCGGCCTGCTGCTTCTGCGGGGTGGCAACGCGAATTACCTGCTGGACCAGGCCATTGAAAAGCCAAGCTTCTACGATCTTTGCGATGAATTGGGGTTGATGGTATTTTTTCAAATGCCTTTCAACCAGCCGGGGCCGTTCTATACGCTGGAGGCCAATAACCCGCGCCGCGAGGCATTCCTGAAGACCGCGATGGAGCAGGGCGCAGACATGGTTCGCGAGAACCGGAACCATCCGTCGATCGCTGTCTGGGCACCGCTGGCAGAGTCGACCTGGTCCGACTGGGCAAAGAAGGAATATGTCCCTTTCTACGAGGGCATGCGGGAAGTTGTGCAGAAGTTATCGCCCGGCACGATCTATCAGCGGAGTTACTGCGACGACGGCGAGGAACATGTCTGGACGGAGACCGCAGGCTTCTTTGAGACTGGAGACTACCGCTATCAATACGACTTTGCGCCCGCGTTTGTCTCCGAGTACGGCAGCTCGGCGATGGGCTCCTACGAGAACCTCCATAAGTGGATTCCAAAGGACGACTTATGGTCGGAGAAGAACCTGCGGAGTGCGGAGTGGTTCTATCTGCCGATGAATATCGATGAGAACGCCTATCAATCTTCGACCATGATCCAGGGATTCCACAGCCTGCTCTCCTGGCCGCTCAAGATGGTGGATGGCGATCCGCGGTCAGCGAAGGAGCTGGACGAAGCCTCGCAACTCTACCAGGCATTCATGATGCGATACGCCTCCGACGCCTTCCGGCGGAAGAAGTACAATCCGGTCCAGGGAACGCGCTGGTGGGCATATCGCGATCCTGCGCCGGGATACCAATGGGGCTTCCTCGATTTCGACAATGTGCCCAAGATGGCTTACTACTCCTTCAAGCGCTCCATGGCGCCGCTGGCGGTGAGCTTTGCGCTCAAGAGCGAATTGGGCAACCTGCCGGGTGACGAGACACAGTACGGAAGCACGTTCATGCACATCCCGGTAACTGTGGTGAACGATCACCGCAACGAGATTCCGGTGGATGTAAAAACGGAGGTTCTGGATTTGAAGGGAAGCGTGGTCTATTCCCAAACGGCGAAAGCCACGGTGGGCGCGGACAAGAGCCAGACAGTTGACGTGCTGAACTGGGAAGTGCCGAAGGTGACCACGACGACGGTGTACGCGTTGCGGGCCACCGTTCAACAGGAGAAAGGCTATCTGCGTGCAGAGAGCAGGATCTACGTGAAGATCGTACCGGCGGATACGGTTGCTGCCATCGACCAGGTGCCAAAGCTGGAGAAGAAGATTCGCGTGCTGTTAATTGCCAGCCAGAAATACGGCGAGGCGCTTGCCGGCGAATTGCGCGCGATGGGCCTGGATCTGGATGTGATCGACCAGGACCACATCGATCGCTTCAGCGAGTTGCGGAATGCGCAGGAACTCAAAAAGAAGTACGACGTGATCTGGGTAGGTTCGTTTGAGGCGCTGTGGAAAGTGCTGGACGACGACATGGCAGAGGGCGTTGCGCAGGCAATACAGGACGGCGTGGGCTTGATCCATACGGGAAGCGAAAGCAGCTTCCACGGCGGCGAGGCCCTGGCGGCGTGCCTCGACTTTACGAAGCTGGCCGAGGTACTTCCGGTGAAGGTTCGCGAGGGCCGGGACGATCTGAACATGCTGAACTCGAGCAGGGACGTTCGCGTCTTTGCGAAGGGATGGACGGACTCTGGACTGAAGGACGTTGGCATTCAGAACTTCAACGAAGTGGAGGCGAAGGAAGGCGGCGACGTAATTATGAAATTCACTGATTGGCCGCTGCTTGTCGCGGGGCAATATGGGAAGGGCCACACGGTCGCCTTCATGGGATACACGCCGTTGGACAAAAAGGCTGAGCCGATGTGGCGCGCCCTCTACTCGCAGATGTTGTTAGCGGCGATGGGAGAAAACCCGGAGTACCGTTATGCCGCGGTGACAGGCAAACAGAAGCCGCTCTTCCAACTGCTGAAGGAGCAGCCTGATGCTAGTGTGAAGGCTTCACCGGCGGCGATTGATGCCGCGGCGAAAAACGGCACGGCGAGTTTCATGGTGGAAGTGGCGAACGGCAACAAATTTGCCCGGCTGCTGCGGATGCGGATTGAATGGGACGATACGGGAACGACAGGGGCGGCAGCGCAGGAACCCGTGGTGCTCTACGGCGAGAATTACTTCGATCTCTTCCCCGGCGAGAAGAAAGAAGTAGCGGTGGATGTGGCGATGCCTGAGGGCTTTACGGGAACGACAAAAGGGACGCTGATTCTCGAAGGAACCAATGTGCCGGAGACCCGCATTCCCATCACCCTGGCAGCGGGACGGTAGCACAGCGTAAGGCCGGACTTGAAGTTCTGTTGATGAAAGAAATTGGGCGGCCATTCCTTGCAGGGATGGCCGCCCAAAGTGTTCTAAAACGGGATCGATAAGATCGCAGAACTGAGCTACTTTTCAAACTCCTTGATGGATGCGGGCATACTCTTGGTCTTGATTGTGATGGCATCGTAATCGGCCGTGAGCTTGCCCTTGGCTGGAATCCATGCGAAGCACGGCGTATCCATGAAGCGGCCGCGCTCGATCATCTCCTTGCGCGATTCGGCGAAGGGAGAGGCACTGAATTCCAGACCGCGCGTGAGCGAGCGGGAATTCCACGGCTTGAAGTCGCGGTAGTTGTTCTCGTCCCAAATGCCGATCCACGGAAAGTCGCAGCGATTCCAGCAGTAGGAGATCGCGGTTTCGTTCGCCGGAGACCAGGCAATAAAGAACGACTTGGCCTGCGTCTTATCCATCAGGAAGGAACGGAACCCGCCCTCGCCGGTGCCACTGGTGAGGGTTTCCTTGAACACAGGGCCGACCTTGTCGAAGACTTTGCCTGAGTGGGGATCGGTTCCGCCGGGGAGTGAACCGACAAAGCCACCGTTGGCGTAGAACTCGGTCTTGCCGCGATCCATGAAGGGCGGGCCCAGGGTGACGTGCTGCGTCCACGCGATGGGCTGGCCGAAGGACGCGAGGTTCTCGACCGTTTCGTGGAAGTTGACCTTGGGGCCGTCGAGAGTGATGACGCGCTCGAAGGCGAGATGGGCCAGGGGCAGAACACAACGAGCGATGAGGCCGTCGGCTTTGGATTCGAATTCCCAGTTAACGACGCCGGCTTCGCCGTGCACGCGGATGCCGGCTGCTGTTTCATCGGGCGTGGGACCACCGAAGAGGTAAAGACAAAGGTTGTGGCCCATGATGGAAGCAAGAAGATGCGCTTCGGGACCGCCGCCATATTCGGGGTATTTGGCTTCAGACCAGTCGCCCGGCTCGATCGTCTTCCATGGCGGAACCCAGAGCGGGCTGACGCCGGTGGCCTTGTTGAGGATTTCTGCGATGTGGCCGCCCCCTTCAGTTACTGTGACGCGGGTGTGGTCGTTTTCGATTTGAAATGCTTTGCGATTGTGGAAGATCGCACGATGCATCTGTAGAACCTCGCTCTCTGGCATTGAAGCCAACTCGGGTAATTTCCCTTTCGTGCCACGGTGATCAGCATAACCCATGAGCCCGAGCACCGGGATGCACGGCTCAATGTTCTTTTGCGTAGCGAACCATGGCCCGAACATTCTCGATGGGGCTGCGCGGCGGCACCTCGCATCCGCAATTGACGATGAATTTCTTGCCGCAAATGGCGTGGCAGCGCCCGATCGCGTCGTAAACCCTCTCAGCCGTGCCCTCAAAAACGTCGGAGATTGTGGAGATGTTTCCGCTGAGGACGCGGTCGCCCACAACGGCTTTGATCTTGGCAAGGTCGGAGGGAAAATCGATCTCGTAGATGTCAACTGGGAGAGTGGCAAAGTCCTCGGCCAACTTGGTGATCTTTCCGCACATGTGCTGGCGGGTAATCACGCCGGGGTGCTTTTCCTTGATGTGCTTGAAGACCCTCATCTGTTCCGCAACGATGAATTTTTTGTACAACACCGGGCCAAGCAAACCCGCGGCGGCGTCGCTCATGCCGATGGTGTCAACGCCGGCGGCAATCTGCGCGTCAGCATACAAGATGGCGACGTCGGCGCAGTAGTGGAGCAGGTCGCGGGCAAACTCCGGATCATCGGAGAAGTCGGTCATCATCCGGTTGATGCCTCTCAACTCGGCGGCAAGCGCCAACGGCCCCTCGACCCAGCCGCAGATGGAGGCGCCCGGACCGGCTTCGCGGCGCATGATCTGCTCGGCAATGATGCGGTCGTACATGCGGCCCTTGGGATCAAGGTCGGGCATGCGAAATTCCTTGAGCCGCGATTTGTCGGCCAGCGCCGCCTTCTCTTCCTGGATTGCCGGGCCCTGGTTCTCAAACCACTCGATGCTGCCATCGCCGGCGATGTCGATCACTTCGCGCGCCGGATCGGAGCACGTGAGCAGCACGTCGATATCGAAGTCGCGCATAACGCGCAGCTGCGCCTCGGCCATCTTCCTGCCGTCTTTCGTGTAATCGATGAAGAGCATGTTCGAGTAGCTGGCGGCAAACTGCATCAGCATTGGCTGACACGTGAGATGGTCCACCGGCTTGCCGGCAATTGTGTTGCGCACTCGCTCAATTGAATTCAAGAGTGTCTCCTTCCAAAATTGCGAAAAACGTGCAGTGTCCAGTACCCGGGCCGGACCAATTAGGGCCCCGATCCGCAGTCACCAGATAAGCAATCTACTACTGTAAGCCTGAAGAGATACATGGGGGAAGACGGGCGCACGCGAAATCCGTGTGTTTCGCATATCGAAACCATGCATGGCTTAAAGAAAGGGATACAGTCTCGCGGAGGAGACCTCTTCTCCAGAGATTCTGTGAGTCTTTTGCGGATTGAAGTGCCAATTCGCGAGCATTGGAAGCGCGGGCCGGTTTGTATCGTGCTGCGAAACGCTGCATTCCAGACAAACATGCAAAACCAGGAAACACCAGGGGACTTTTCAAGGACGGCGTTCTGTGCGGATATACCAGCTCTTTCTCTCGAGTACCCGGATGAATCGGCAACCGGCTGGCATTTTGACGACGAACCACCGAACATGAAGCGGGGTTTCGCCTGTCGAAATTGCAGATTGACCAGCGCACAGGCAGGGCGTCACACGGCCTCGTCAAGGATTGGACCGTCCCGGAAATGCCAAAGTGCCGGTGTTTCACCTTGCGATATGCGATCAAGCACCGGAATTTTGTCTTGCACGCAAACCATCACGAGTTTAGTGTTCTTGAGCGATAAGGAGACTGAAGCAATGCTGCAATGGACGAGGCGTGAGGTTTTGAAACTTGGAGCTCTGGCCACTACGGTGGCGGTTTCGCCCAAGTGGGTTGAGGCAAGCACGGAGCGGAATGTAGCGCTGAATCGGGCCGCCTGGGCATCGAATGCCGCCGACTTCATCAATACGGGGCACATGTCCACCGACGGGCTGGCGACCACCAAGTGGCAAAGCGTGGATGCCGATCTGCAATGGGTTTACGTCGATCTTGGCGCGGTGTGCAACATACGCTCAGTTGTGCTTCGGTGGGGCGCGGTTCATGCCGTGGCGCACAAGATCCAGGTATCGACGGATATCGGTCCATCACCTGAAACGGGATTGGTGGAGAACTGGACCGACGTTCACCAGACACTGGATGGCAGGGGAGGCGTGGAACAGATTGCACTGCCGGAAACCAGCGCGCGCTATGTGCGCCTGCTTTTGAATGAGAAGGCAAAGTCCGGCGGGTATGAGCTTGCCTCGTTTGAAGTTTTTGGAACGGGCGGGTTTGAGCCGGTTCCGGTTCCTCTGCCGCCGCCGGAGGCGGACGGCAGTTTGAGACTGTCTAGTGGGTGGAGGCTGGTAAACCAGGCCACACTTACAGACAAGGCAGCAGCGGTTTCAACCTGCGGCTATGACGACGGTAAGTGGCTGATAGCCACCGTGCCGGGAACAATCCTGACAAGCTACCTGAACCTGGGTGCGGTGCCCGATCCGTACTACGGCGACCAGGACCTTCAGATTTCGGACTTCTTCGCTAGTACGAATTGGTGGTACCGGAATGAGCTGGAAGTTCCGGCGAGTTACGCAGGCCGCCGCATATGGCTGAACTTCAGCGGCATCAACTATCGCGCATACGTCTATGTGAACGGGAAGTCGGCCGGTAACATCGACGGCGCGTTCATCCGCGGCAAATTCGATGTTACTGAGTTTGTCACTCCCGGAAAGAAGAATTGCATCGCGGTCATGATCATGCCGGTGCCAAAGCCAGACAGAATGGTTCCCAAGCCGCTCGACGGATATGTTTACCCTACGGAATATCCGAAAAACGAACCGACCATTCTGGAAGCTGACAGTTGGGACTGGCTGCCCACAATTCACGACCGTGACACAGGCATCATTAACCACGTCACGCTCACGGCGAGCGGCGACGTGACGGTCGAAAACCCGTTTGCCAACACTCATTTCCCCGAGCCCGGAAATCTGAAGCGCGCCGATGTAACACTTAAAGTCGACTTGAAGAACCACTCGGCTTCGCCCCGCAAGGGCGAGTTGAAGGTCCGCCTGGGAGAGATACAGTTCACTTACCCAGTTACGCTTCAGGGCCAGGAGGTAAAGGAGGTCAAGCTCGATAAGTCAAACTTCAAGCAGTTATCTCTTGTGGACCCGAAGCTCTGGTGGCCCAACGATCATGGTGAACAGAACCTGTACGACCTGACCCTTGAATTTACTTGCAACGGCAAAGCATCGGATGTGAACAAGTCGCGCGTTGGCATTCGCGAGTTCACTTACAACCAGCCGTCACTTACGGAATGGGATTTCAACAAGATTGTGAACTTCGCCGGCCATACGGACGACAAGAGCCAACAGCCGCTGGAAATCCGGTGCAACGGACGGCGCATCTTCGCCCGCGGAGCCGACTGGGGAATGGACGAGGGCATGCTCCGCTGCGATCGCCAGGGGTTTGAGGACCGCCTGCGTTTCGAAAAGGACATGCACTACAACCTAATCCGCAACTGCCTCGGGAATGTCGATAAAGAGGAGTTCTTCGACGTCTGCGATGAATACGGAATTATGGTGTGGGAGGAGTTCGGCATCCATTACTCGATCATGCCGGATGATCCGGAAATGTGGCTTCGCAACGCGCACGACCGCTTCCTTCGCCGCAGGAATCGCGCATGCGTTGTCTTGTGGTGCACGTCGAACGAGGATATTCCCCTAGACCCATTCATCACCGAGATGCCGAAGATGGCCGCGGCGCTCGACGGGACCCGGCAATTTCTTCATGCCTCGACCCAAATGCCGCCCATTAACGGCGATGGACCGTACGATACCCGGCCGCCAAGTTGGTACTTCGGTTTCGCGCACGGGTTCCGGCCCGAACTTGGGTCACCGACCATTCCATCCGTCGAGACCATGCGCCGCATGATGCCGTACAACAAGCTATGGCCCGTGAACCAAATGTGGGGCGATCATGACTGGTGGCTGAAGACCGGGTGGGGCGCCGGGGAAGGACTCTGCGATGCCACGCAGCGCGCGATTGCCAAGTACGGCGCGCCCACGGGGATCGAGGATTGCTGCCGCAAGGCACAGATGGTGAACATGGAAGTATTCAAAGCCATCTACGAGGCGTGGAACCATCGCATGTGGGACGACTGCACGGGCGTGATGATCTGGATGAGCAACCCGGCATGGCCTTCGCTCACCTGGAACACTTACGACTACTACATGGACACGACCGCGGCCTACTTCGCGATCAAGAAAGCCTGCGAGCCAATTCACATCCAGTGGAACGCCGCCACCAATCAAGTAAAGGCGATCAATTGCATTGGCGCGGATTTGAAGGGCCTGAATGCAGAAGCGGTGATCTACAACTTCGATGGCAGCGTCTTCCAAACCAAGTCCGCGAAGCTGGATTGCGCAGCCAACAGCACACACGATTGCATGGAGCTGTTTGTGGCTGCCGAAGACAAGCTGGACAGCCTATCGAACATGCACTTCATCAAGCTGGCCTTGAAGAATAACTCGGGAGAACTACTGTCGAGTAACTTCTACTGGCGCAGCAAAACGGAGTGGAAGTACGAAGAGTTCCAGAATATGCCGAAGGCCCAGGTGACCGGCACTGCAAGCGAAATAAAGGACGGCAAGCTCTCGGTGGACCTCGCAAATCGGACGTCGAGTGTTGCTCTTATGGTCCGGCTGAAGGTGGTTGATACGGTAACCGGTCTGCTGGCGGCTCCGGTCATCTACTCCGACAATTATTTCTCCCTTGCTCCGCATGAATCCAGGAAAATCGACGTAAGTCTCAAGGCGGTCCGCCCACACCACACCATCAAGCTGGTTGTGGAGGGGTGGAACATTGAAACTTTGGAACTGGCAAAGTCGATCATGTCCTGAACTGCAGCACTTTAAACAGCCCCGCCGAGTTTCGAATTCGGCGGGGCATTTTTTTCGTTCGAGCGGTCCAGAATTGAGCTGCCGATGAACCTGGCGCGCGGCCCGAGTTCATGTTCGATCCGAATTACTTCGTTCCACTTGGCCATGCGCTCACCGCGAGTAAAGGAGCCCACCTTCAGTTGGCCTGCGTTGGTAGCGACAGCAAGATGCGCAATGAAGCCATCTTCAGTTTCGCCGGAGCGCGCGGAGACAACAGGATTCCAGCCTGCCTCTTGCGTGAGTTTGATTGCGGCCAGCGTCTCGGTAACTGTGCCTATCTGGTTGAGCTTGATAAGTACCGCGTTGGCTGCGTTGCGCTCAATGCCGGTGCGGATTCGGCCGAGGTTGGTTGTGAATAGGTCGTCGCCTATTAGCTGAATGCGATTGCGCAGGGCTGACGCGATGGCGGTCCAACCGTCCCAGTCGGTATCGGCCATGGGGTCTTCAATGGACACGATTGCGTAACGGTCGCACCATCCGATCTGGAGGGCGGCGAACTCGGCCGAGGTGAAACCGCGATTCTCCAGACGGAATGTGTAGCGCTGCGTTTCGGGATCGTACAAATCGCTGGCGGCAATGTCGAGCGAGATGGCAGCTTCACGGCCGGGCGCGTAGCCGGCGGAGACGATTGCATCAGTCAGGAACTCAAGCGCGGCTTCGTTGGTGGCGAATTCCGGCCAATATCCACCTTCGTCGGCCACACCGTACAACGTTCCTCGCTTGGCCAACAGATCGCCGGCGGCGCGATAGACGTTGAATGTGATCTCCATGACTTCCTGAAACGACTTGGCTCCTGTCGCGATGAGAAGGAAATCCTGCACGTCAGTGCGCCAATGAGCGTGAGCGCCGCCGCCAACAATCTGTATCTCGGGCAGGGGCAGCAGCGTGCCGCGGGATTCGCCCAGCCAATCGTAGAGCGGACGCCGCTGAGCGGTGGCCGCGGCTGTTGCGGCGGCCATGGAAACAGCAAGAATGGCGTTGGCACCGAGCCGCGATTTGGTGAGCGTTCCGTCGAGTTCGATGAGTTTGCGGTCCAGGCCGGCCTGATCGCGAACGTCAAATCCGATGAGTGCCGGTGCAATTTCACGATGGATGTTGTCGATGGCGTTGAAGACCGATTTGCCGCGAAAGCGGGCGGGATCGCCATCGCGCAGTTCCAGGGCTTCGAACTGCCCTGTTGACGCGCCCGACGGAACCGTGCCGCGTCCGCGCACTCCATTCTCCAACTCGATCTCGGCTTCTACGGTGGGATTGCCGCGCGAGTCGTAAACCTGGTACGCACTGATGGATTGAATCTTCAACGCTGCACCTCCCATTGATTCAGTTTGGCAAACCACTCCGGCACGATGCTGTCCAACGCAAAGTGCCCGGCCTGAATACCGGAGCGCGCGAACTGGCGCACCCAATCGGCTTTTCGAGGGTTTGTCACATATTCGACAGGCGACTTGCCGTCAATACGCGCCAGCAGAAGCATCAGGAGAAGCCGCGCTACGCGTGGTTCAAGGGCCTGCGCGTCGATGACATGGCCGGCTACTTCCACGTAGCGTTGCCAAAAAGACTGGCACATCTTGTCGAAACCAAGTTGCCGCGGAGCGTGGTAGAGCCCCTTCAGCAGAAAGTGGGTGAGCAGGAAAGAGAGATCGAATGCGGGGTCGCCATACCATGCAACCTCGCAATCAAGAAGGACCATGCGGGAAGGCGAGACCATGAGATTCTTGGGGCTGAAGTCGCCATGCACCAGGCATTGACGGGTGGAGGCCAGGCGTTCGGCTTCAGCATCAAAGAGGCCTCGCAGGTCAGGATGGCGCCTGCCGGTTGTGAGCAAATAAGGATCAATGCGCAGTTGGACGAAGTTCGCGGTGGTGTCGAATTGGCGCGCTGCCTCACTGTCCGCGGCAGAGTGCGCATGAATGGTCCCCAGAAGAGTTGCCGCCGTAACAGCATCTTCGAAGCGGGCTTGGCCGCGAAGCAACATCTGCTTCCAACTACTGAATTCGGGCCCGAGAAACTCCATGGCGAAATAACCTCGGTCCTGCGGACCGGGACGCAGAGACGGCAGTGACTTGGGAAGAAGCCGAGCCGCGTAAGCGATGTACATTTGCTCGTAACGGTTTCGGCCTACGTCGGCGAGCCATTCGTCTTTCACACGCAGCCTGGGCAGCGCGCGCTTGACGACGAACACTTCCCCACCGTCGTCAACGCGGAAGATCTCGCTGGACACGCCGTCAGTCAACGGCGTGAGCGTCGCGTCAGGATGACGCAGAACACCGTCGCGCCTGAGCGTGTCAAGAAAGTCGCGGGGTACATTGTTGCGCGCGTCGTTGTTGATGGTGCCCGATGTCTCCGGGTGCGAATCTTGTAATGGGCATTAGCTGTGAGGTTCGAATTCCCTCAGGGGCTAAAGCCCGTGTTGATTTTTGCTGGGCTATTGTACGGGCTAAAGCCCGTACCCTTCAAGTCTGCCCGATTGTCGCTTCGGTAGCGTTATGCCAGCGGCCTCGCGATAGTGACCGAACGCAAATAATCCATCAGAGTCTCAGAGCTGTTGACTCCGCCGCCGTGGCCGCTCTGATTGACGCCGCCATACGGCAAGCCGTAGGCGAAGACGTTGTGCGCGTTGATCCAGTTGTTGCCGGCGTACAATTGATCGGCCACGCGATTGGCCCGAGTGAGGTCCGCGCTCCATACGCTGTTGGCCAGGCCATAAGCGAGGCTGTTGACGAGCCGGACGGCCTCGGCCTCCTCTTTGAACTTGAGCACGAAGGCGCTGGGTCCAAAGATCTCCTCGCTGCAACAGACGTTCTCAGGTGCGCCGGTCATCACGCTGTGCGTCATGTAGTAACCGTGCTCGTAGCCCTTGGGCGATGCGGGTTTGCCTTCAAGCAGAGCCTTTGCGCCTTGCGCTTTGCCGCGCTCCAAGTGGTCGAGAACCCGGTCGTAATGCACCTTTGAGGTCAACGGCCCCATCTGCGTGTCGTGATCGAGCGCGGGGCCGAGTTTGGTAGCTTTCAGCTTGGCGATGACACTTTCTACGAGCTTGTCGTGGATCTTTTCATGGAAGAGCCAGCGGGTGGCGGTGCAGCAAACCTGGCCGGTGTTGAAGGTGATTGCTCCAGCCAACTGCGTGGCAGTGGCTTCAATGTCGGCGTCTTCAAAGACGACGGCGGCACCCTTGCCGCCCAGTTCGAGCTTGACAGGCACCAGGTTCCTGCCGCAGATTTCGCCGATCTCCTTGCCCACCTCAGTGGATCCGGTGAAGCTTATCCGCTTGAGTGCCGGGTGACTGCAGATTGCGCGTCCAACCGCTCCGCCGCCGCCCACTACATTCATCACGCCATCAGGCAAGCCGGCCTCGCGAGCCAGCCTGGCCACGAAAAACGTGCTGAGCGGGGTGATGGACGAAGGCTTGACCACAACCGTGTTGCCTGCCGCCAGCGCAGGAATGATGTTCCACATCAGCAGGTCAAATGGAAAATTCCACGGGAAGATAAAGCCGCAAACGCCGTAAGGCGCGCGATGGGTGCGGGCGTCCATGTGGGGCAGGGCAAGGGGGGTGTCCATGGCCACATGCTGCACCAGGTCGGCAAAGTAGCGCACGCAAGCCACGCCAAAGGGAATGTCGAAGCTCTCGCTGTTGACGATGGCCTTGCCCACGTCGAGCGACTCAATCTGAATCAGGTCCTTGGCGTGCTTCTCCATCGCGTCGGCAAGCCGATGCAGGATCACGGCCCGTTCGACAGGCGGCTTTGCGGCCCATGCCGGAAATGCGGCCTGGGCAGCGGCAAAAGCCATTTCCACCTCAGCACCGCCACCGATGGCGACGGAGGTGATCCTGGAGCCGGTGGAAGGATCGAGGACGTCTTGAACCGCGCCGTCGCGGCTTGGAATGGATTTGCCGCCAATGCTGTGCAGCAGCGGTGAATGGGCGAAACTATCAACAGCTTCAGTCAGGGGCGTAAGCATAGGTCCTCCTGTGGCATTGCCGGTAATTGGCGCGCGAGCCTTTGTTTGGCACAGAACCCAACTGGCACGCTGCTATCCGGCGCGCGGGGATATTCTTCCACTGCAATTCGGCATGATACTACCACGAGGCTACAAGTGGCATTCACATTTTGGGGCGGGCATTCGACTCGCCGTCATTGCGTCTGGAAAGATGTGAGCGAGCATCGTGGTATCCCAGGTCTCAAAATCGAGACCTGGGGCACCCGGCTAATAGACGGGGACGGTTTGGGTTCGAGGTATCCCACCCTAGCGACAAAAACAAAAACGTCGCGAGGGTGGGGCACCCGGTAGAGCGCGAACTTCTATGCGGATTTGCGATGCCGGACTGGCGCAGTGGCAAGGCAAGTGTAGTATTCGCTGCCGCCGTAGTAGACCCACCATTTGCCATTGTGCTGAGTGAGCGCATTGAAGAACACGCAATCGGCAAAGTACGAAATGGGTTCGTGGGGAGCTTCAACTTTGAATCCATTCTCGTAGGGGTACTTCTTCTCCGCGAAGAGGGCGGAGCGGGGGAGCCAGCCGAGGGGCTTTTCGGGATCGGCCTTGGAGAGATGCACTTCTCCCACACCATAAAAGTGGCCGGTGTGCGCGCCGCCGGTGAAGAGAATAATGTCGTCCGGCTTGGCTGGGTCGTACTCCCCGAGCGCAAAGCAGGTTTCGCCGCCAGGCAGATGATTCGGGTTCTTGTGCGAGTCCCAGTGCAGCATGTCGGAGGAGTAGGCGACGATTCCGTCATCGATATACATGACGAACTTGCCGTTGACCTTGACCGCTTCATTGCGCGGATTTTGCAGGACCACTCCGTTGCGGTGCGTCGTTTTGGCGTCGGGAAAAACGATGCCGACCTTCTTCCAATTCAACAGGTCGGTCGATGTGGCGAGGAACATCCCATTAACGCGGTTGTCTGCTTGCTTGCCCCATAGCCACTGATTGCAGAATAAGTAGTAAGTGCCCTCATAACTGACGATAGCTACATCTTCATAACTGAATTGGCGATCATCACCTTTGCGAAAGAAGGGGCTGTGTGTGGTGTCTTTCTTAAAATGAATGCCGTCCGTGCTGGTGGCGACGCCGATATCGCAGATGTAGTCGATATCGGAGATCTTCGGGATGTCGATATCGCGTTCGCCGCGGTAGACGTAATAGAAGACGTTGTCCTTGACGATGATGGAGCCGTTATGGACGCCGCCTCCGAAGTGTCCCTGGTCCCAGGCTCCAGGAGTCGGCGCGAGGACAGGGTTGGATGCGAACTTGGTGAAAGGGCCGATGGACCATTGGTTATCCGCGAACATATCCATGACGTCGGGCTGGTCTTTGGGGAAGTCGCCCCACCAGCGATCGATGCTGAAGGAATATTCTTCCCATTGCTTTTTCTTGTCTGCGCTTGGGAACTGCCAGGCGAAGGTGCCGTCCGCGCGCTGGGGATTTGTGTTTGCGGGAGCCTGCTGCGCGGGAGTCAATGATGGCGAAGCGAGAAGCGCAAATGATGCGCCAGCAGCTTGCAGGAAAGTTCTACGGCTGGGTAACGACAGATCGGCCTGCTTGGGAAAATGACTACTTACACTCATACTCGTACCCTTTCCGATTGCCTTGGTTTTGGTTTCAAAAGCACAGGACCACTATACGGTGGGCAATCGAAGACGCGCCCAAGAAGTTCAGGGTGCAGCATTTCGCGTGGCGGCCCCTGGAGCATTTCACCCCCCGCGTCGAGCAGCCATACGGAGGAGAATGTGCCTTCAATCAATGTCAGTTCATGCATGGAAGCAAGGATAGCTATGCCGTGGCGCTGGAGGCGCTTGATCAAATCAATCAATTCAAGCTGGCGGCCGATGTCGAGATGCTGCGTTGGCTCATCGAGCAGAAGCAGCGACGGCTGCTGTGCGAGGCCGAGGGCAATCTTCACACGTTGGCGCTCGCCGCCGCTGAGCTGATTGAAGACGCGGTGACGCAGCGAGATTGTGTCGGTGAGGACCATGGCGTGCTCGACGGCGTCCCGGTCCGCGGCGCTCATGCCGCCGAAGAACCTGAGATAGGGAGTGCGTCCCTGTTCGACAAACTGTTGGACCGTGAACGGAAACGACACCTCGACGTTCTGCGGAACCAGCGCGATGGAGCGCGCAATGGTGCGCTGGCTGAGGGAGTCAAGCGATTCACCACGGAGGCGGACTTCTCCATGATTGGGTTTGAGGGTTCCGGCGGCAAGGCGCAGCAGTGTCGTTTTGCCGGAGCCGTTGGGACCCACCAGCGCAATGCACGCATCATCGGGGACTGTGGCGTCCAAGTCGGTAAAAATGGTGCGATGTGGAAAGCCGAAGCCGAGATGTGTGAAGCGAAGAAGGGCGCTCATGCGAACACCTCCCTCTTTGCCTTGCGAAGAAGATAGAGAAAGAACGGGCCGCCAATGAAGGCAGTGAGCACGCCTACCGGCAACTCTGAGGGGGCGATGACAGTGCGCGCCACCGTGTCGGCGACCAGAAGGAAGATGCCGCCGGCGAGCGCGGTTGCGGGCAGCAGGCGCACGTGATCCGGGCCCAGAATCATGCGCATCATGTGGGGAACGATCAAGCCGACGAAGCTGATGAGCCCTCCCAGGGCCACTGCTACCGCAGTCAGCAAGGAGCCCACAACAATAACGGCGATGCGCGTCTGCTGCACATGCAGACCCAGGTGCGCTGCGTATTCTTCGCCGAGGGCAAGAGTGTTCAGCTTGCGCGTCAGGGGGAAAGAAGCGCCCAGGCCAACCAGCAGCATAGCCGCCATGACCGCCAACTGCGGCCAGGTGGGTTGCGCGATGGTGCCGCGCAGCCAGGACGTGAGCACCCTCAATCCAGCGCCGAAGTCGTGGTCCAGTATCTCAAGAAAATAGGAGCAGTAACTGAGCATGGTGCTGACGGCGAATCCTGCAAGAAGCAGCGCTACCACCGGCGTGCGGCCGTTGACGCTGGCCAACGCATACACCAGGGAGATAGAGCAGATGGCGCCAACAACTCCCAGAAACGCGGTTGCGCCGAACCCGGCCATAGAGAGCTGCGGGAATAAAAAGACGCCGAAAGATGCGCCCAGAACAGCTCCGCCTGAGGAGCCAATGACGTATGGATCTGCCAGCGGATTGCGAAAGAGCCCCTGAAAGAGCAAGCCCGCAACTGAAAGCGTGCCACCCGCCATCACCGCGGCCAGAATGCGCGGAAGGCGGATGGTGAAGAGGATCAGGTGTTGGTCATCTGTAATCGAATGGCCGGGGATAAAGATTCCCGCCATGGAGCGCAACGGGATGGGAACAATTCCCACGCAAGCTGCGATCAGAATTCCCAGGAACAGAACCGCGGCGAGAATTCCCAACAGCAGCCGGTAACCCGCCGGGTGGGAGAAGGCGCCCAGGGAGGGTGCCTCGGTCCGTATCTGTTCTACATTCCCGGTCATGATGCACCTCCGGGAATGCGATGAACTGCGGTCAACGCAGAGACTGAAATGGGAGGACGGCAGGCAGGATCAAATAATAGCGAAGATCGGAACACGGTTTTCCCCCTCGGGAACTGCCAGCATGACCGGTGTCCTGACTCGCGCTTCATTGGTTTGGGCCGCCTTCCCGGAGCGCTGCTCCAGTGGCATAGTGGCCCAAGCCTCTTCGCTTACAGTTACGGGGTAGTGGCGGTTTCGCACCGCGCTTCCCGGTCATACCGTTGTTGAACAGTGATTAATGCGAAATGGAGCGTCCATTTCTAGGGATGGAGCTGTTTTGCCAACTCCTCCAACGCGTCAAAGGCGACAGGACTAGGATACTCGATTTGTTCGCCTACGTAGTAAATTCGATGGTTGCGGATCGCGGGCAAATTCTGCCAACCGGGCCGGTCTTGAACGGCACTCAGCGACATTCCCGACCCCTTAACCAGAAGTAGGGCTTCTGGCGCGCGGGCGATAATGGCTTCAAGGCTCACCTGGGGCCACTCCTGTGCGATGTCCCCCGTGACCGAGTGGCCGCCTGCAAGTTGGATCAGGTCAGTGATGTACGCATATTTGCCGATGGTCACTATCGGGTCGTACCAGATGGGCATGAGCAGGTTGACCACGGGCTTGCCGGCAACCCGCGCCCGGATTGCAGCTTCTCGCCGCTGCAGGCCGGCCACAACCTCTTTGGCTGCAGCTTCGCGGCCCAGTACGCTGCCCAGGCTCTCCAGGGACTTGTAAATGCCCTGGATACCATGCGTACTAACCATGAAGACCGGGATGCCGAGCCGATCGAGGCGACTGAGGGTTTCGCTCGACTTCGAATCCCCATAGGCAAGGATCAGGTCGGGGTGGAAGGAGACGATGGTCTCCATCGATGGGTTCAAGGGTAATCCGACGCTGGGTTTGCTCTTGGTCTCGGGCGGGTACTTTGTATAGTCCGAGACCGCGACCACGTCCGCGCCCGCGCCCAATGCGTAAACATCGTCCACAACGCTCGGCGCCAGGCAGATAAGGCGATGCGGATGATCCGGAACGGTGACCGTTCTTCCCAATTCGTCTGTGACGGTTCGCGCTGCGACCGCAGGGATGGCGAGAGACAAGATGAACAATCCGGCGAAATGTCTCATGCTGCCCCTCTGGACTTGCTGGGAATAAGACTCAATTGCTTTGAAAGGGCGCGACCAGAGCCACGTCCTTTCAAAACACCGGCTGATTTGAACAAACCTAGTTTGCCTTCCCCGTATTGAACTCCCGCACCGCGTCGTACATGGCGATGATGTTCTCCGCGGGCACATTGGCCATGATGTTGTGCACCTGCTGGAAGACGAAGCCTCCGCCGGGCGCCATCACTTCGCACTGGTGCAGAACGTGTTCGCGAATCTGCGCGGGCGTGCCGTTGGGAAGCATGTTCTGCGTGTCGCAGCCACCGCCCCAGAAGCAAAGGTCCTTGCCGAAATCGCGCTTCAGCCCTTCGGCTTCCATGCCGCGGCAACTGATCTGCACCGGGTTGATGGCATCGAGTCCGGCGTCGATCAACTCGGGTAGCAGCGGGCGCACCGCGCCACAGCAGTGCATCATTACTTTGACGTTGGCGAGTTGCTTGGCGCGCGCCCACATCATGGCGTGGCGAGGCTTGAAGAACTCGCGATACATCTTGGGCGATATCTGCGGACTGTTCTGCGCGCCGAGATCGTCGCCGAAGCCCACGATGTCAATGTATGGTCCGACGGCGGCGAGGAAGCGCTCCAGCCGCTTGAGGTGGAGCTCGACCAGTGCGTCAAGGAAGCGATGCGCGCGCTGCGGTTCGCCGGCCAGCATGGCGAGGAAGTTATCCATGCGGTAGTGGAACTGCCCCATCTCCAGAAGATTCCCGCCGAACCCGCCGATGATTGCGCGGCTGGTCTTCTTCCGCAACTCGCTCACTGGACCGGTGAGTTCTTCAGGGCCGGAAATGGACGGCCCCGGAGGCGAGGGCATACCGGACCACATGTGCTCCTTGAATAGCGACTCGATCTTTGACAGGTCCTCGTCACCTTCGAGGAAGGGCCAGTAGGCCTGGTCGAATGTGACAGAAAGCTCGGGCATGCGGGCCATAACGTGGCCGGCAGGCGCCATGACCACCCAGTCGGTGCCTTTGCGCTCGGGCTTGGACCAGGAAGGCATCTTGCAGGGCGTTCCATCGGGCAGTGTCCAATCCACCCACCACTTCTCGTCGTGGCAAAAGGCCCGGCCAATCTCGGTGACATCAATGCCAAAGCGCTCGAGCACATCCTCGTCCATGATGGCCAATTGCTGGACTGGATCGTATACATAGATGGTGCGCGGCTCGAGGCCGAGCGCTTTCCTGACTTTTGGATAGGCAATGGCCGCCATGCCGGATGAGCGATGCGCTGACAGGTCAATAGGAACCTGGTCGGGCTGACGATGGTTCAAGGTGGCGACTACACGTTCCTGCGATGTCATGATGGCCTTTCAACCTCTTGCAAGTATGCGCAGGCAGGGCCGATGGGCTTTGCTGTCAGACCGCGAGTGCTCCCTGCATCATCGCATCCACCTTCTGCCGAATCGTCTCCTGGGCGTCGGGCACAAACAGAACGTCGCATTCAGAACCCAGGATGAACGGATGCCCGCACCGCTCCATATTATCAGCCAACTCCTCAGCCCGGCGGACAACTTCCTCGATCGGCATGGCGCCATCGGAGTAGAAAGACTTGGTGGGCAGATTGCCATAGAGCACGACGTCATCGGGCACCAGCCGCGCATCTTCCCATAGCTTGCGTGAGCTGCCGAGACTGAGAATCACGGGATGAAGGCGATTAGCATAGGCCTCAACCATGGGATCAACCAGTTCTCCGCAATTATGGAAGATCAAGTCGCAGCCGGCATCGTCGAGCGCTGCCTTGATACGCAGGTTGGGTTCCATCACCAGCTTTTCGAAGAGATCCGATCCTGCCTTCATTTGGCGAGGCGAGATGAAGGCCGTGCTCGCCGCCGGTTCGCACACCATGATGGCTCTTGCGCCGTGCTGGATCTGGCTGCGCACGGAACGCAATATGGCGGCCTCTGAGGCTTGCAGGCATTGCCACAGAAGACGAACCTTGCTGGAGTCCTTTGCAGAGACGCCCTTGCCGGCCCGCGCCGCAGCAGTAATTGGGTCTGCCATCAGCCGCGTCGTCAGTGAGAAAGGACCGATCGCCATTCCTACCGGAACCAGATCACGCTTTTCGCTGATGAATGCAAGTGCCTTGTCTCTGGCACGGCTTCCCGCGCAGAACGGAATGGTCTGTTCACCGCACATCCACGCAATTGCGCCATGGTCAATTGGTGACGAGAAATGATACTTCTCTGCTTTTCGTTCCGGCACGCCCGCCAAGGCGAGCAAGTCAATCTTCTCCAGGCGCAAATCCATCAGCGGGACGGCAAGCGGCGTGCCCCAGCGCCGCGCCGCGCGCTCCACTACCTTGCCCAGCGCACGTCCATCTACGCGAACACGCTCAGGCTCACGTTCTTCGTGCATCACCAGGTCTGTGCCAATCGGCATCCGCAGGCTGCGTGCTGCCAGGTCAAGATAGAATTCGCGTTTCATGGGTCTGTCCTTTCCTTGTTGTGTAACCGCGTTGCTTTCATGTTCGGCTTCGGCGCTTCGGTAACAATGGTCTTTCTGACACAGTGCTTCCCTGAAGCCGCCAATGCCATTGGGGCTGGCGCCAAAGTCGATTGTGTTCGTGTTAAGTGCCGGGGCCTATGTTTCGTGCATCAAATCTCAATGCCTTTTGGGCATAGCTTTCCCATGGCCCGCTCAGGCCCTGTTTGTACCGCTCAACTACACGGGGTCTAAGAACCTGTCCAGAAACTAAGGTGATCGTCGCAGGAGCAGGTGCGCGAATGCGATGTGGATCATGGTTTCGGCGGAGGT
>OCZT010001748.1_pt1 | contig 22490 bp, 19 predicted proteins | sample 1539031 | NCBI WGS metagenome assembly OCZT01 (sample SAMEA3539308, study PRJEB22396) | soil metagenome | biome: tundra; feature: field; material: soil | place: USA | collected 2010-05 | depth 0.15 m | reverse complement strand
GTCTCGCCGAGTGGCAGGGCAAGCGGGACCATGTCAAAAGCACGTTGGAAGCGTTGAAGGGCTGACAGAAAATCCGAAGGCCGCATTCCGAAATCCGAAGTTGTCATTCCACGACGCGATGTCGTCCGGATTTCTGGTTTCGTCCCGCATTGCGGGATTTCGGCCCTCGGTTTTCGGTTTTCGGATCCAGCAACTCCTGCCTCGACTCGTATTGCACGTTTCCTTTAACTTCCCGTCCACATGGAGCACGGGTTAGTCACCGACATTGCCATTTGTATCATCGCCGCCTGGATTCTGGCGGTGTTGTCGCAAGTCGCGCGCCAGCCGGTGCTGCTCGCCTACCTCGTCGCCGGCTTCATCATCGGGCCGCACGGTTTCCAATGGATCACCAACATCCAGAACATCGAGACCATCTCTGAAATCGGATTGTCGCTGCTGTTGTTCATGATTGGGCTGGAGATTGACCTGAAAAAAATGTTGAGCGCGGGCCGGGTCATCATGCTCACGGCGGCGGCGCAAATTCTCGGCTGTGTCCTGCTTGGCTGGATCGTTTTCGGTCTGATCGGTCCGGCGGAGAACCGGCTGGAAGCGCTCTATCTTGGCGTCGCGGCGGCGATGAGCAGCACGGTCATCATCATCAAAATCCTTTACGACAAACGCGAACTCGAAACGCTCGCCGGCCGCGTCACGCTCGGTGTGCTCGTGTTACAGGACATCGCGACGATTCTGTTCCTGGCCATCCAGCCGAACCTGAAAAACCCCGCCGTGGGCGTGCTGACGTTGGCGATGGGCAAGGTGATTCTGCTTGTGTCGGTGGCGTTTTTGGCCGGCCGGTTTGTGTTGCCGCCGGTTTTTAAATTGGTTGCGCGCCTGCCGGAACTCGTGCTCGTCGGCGCGGTGGCGTGGTGTTTTACGATGGCCGGGTTCGCCAACTGGCTCGGCCTGTCCACCGCGATGGGCGCGCTCATCGCGGGCGTCATGGTGTCCACGTTCCCTTACACGCTCGACGTCGTGGCCAAGGTCACGAGCATCCGTGATTTTTTTGTGACGCTGTTCTTCGTCGGTCTGGGCATGGAAATTCCAATGCCGACGTGGAGTTACGTGCTTTGGACCATTTTCTTTTGCCTGTTTCTCGTCGGCAGCCGGCTCCTCACGGTTTTTCCCGCGCTCTACTCCATGCGACAGGGTTATCGCATCAGCCTGTTGCCGGCCATCAATCTTTGCCAGATGAGCGAACTTTCCCTCGTGCTGCTTGCGCTCGGCAAAGCCAGCGGCGACGTCTCGGACAATATCATCGGCATCGCCGCGTTTTCCTTCGCGCTGCTCGCGGTGGATTCAACCTACGCCATCTTCAAGAACGATTATATCCTTCAAAAAACCATCCCCTGGTTGAATAAAATCGGCTTCCGCGACCTCGACCAGGCCGCGCCCACGGATGGCATCGGCGAAAAACCCAAACGCATCTGCCTGCTCGGTTTCTCGTGGACCGCCAGTTCGTTGATTGAAGAAATCAGCCGTGAACAATCCGCGCTCTTGCCGGACATTGTCGTGGTGGATTTCAACCCGCAGGTTTACGAACAACTTCGCAAACGCGGCGTGCATGTCGTTTACGGCGACATCACGCAACGCGACGTGCTGCACCATGCCGGCGTGGCCGAATGCGAAATCATCATCTGCTCGCTGCCCAACATGGTGCTCAAGGGCGCGGACAACCTGAAAATACTCCGCCAGCTCCGCGAATTGAATCCCGAAGCGAAAATCATCGTCCACGCCGAATTGCTCGCCGACATCCCGGTCCTTTACGCCGCCGGCGCGAGTTTCGTCACCGCGCCGCGCCTGCTGGAAGCCGCCGATTTGCTCCACGCCATCGAAGCCGCCGAAAAAAATCTGCTCGACGAGAAACGCGGCGAACAATTGAAGCAGTTGGAAGGGCGCAACGAGGTGATTCCATAACCGGAGCGCCGGACTCCGATCCGGCGTGTTGCCCAGAGCTTATCTGCCGATGCCGATTTGGAAATCGGCGCTCCGTTCCAGCCTTTCAACCGGAGAAGAATCGGTTTAACCAAAAAATCTCGACCGGAAGCCATTCTGCTGGCATCAACTCTGGCGTGAATTTAATTGCCGCACAAAAAACTGCCGTAAAAGCCGCGCGCGCCGCCGGAAAACTCATGCTGGCCAACTGGCACAAGCCCAAACGCGTCAACCTCGCCGACGCCCACGACATCAAGCTCGAACTCGATGTGCGCTGCCAGAAACTCATCGAAAAAAACTTGCGCGCCGCGTTCCCGCAAATTCCATTGCTCGGCGAGGAAGGCGATTCCGGGAACGTGAACGCCGAATACCGCTGGGTGGTTGACCCGATTGATGGCACGGTCAATTACGCCTTCGGCATTCCGCACGCCGCCGTGTCCATAGCTTTGCAGAAACGTGACGAGTGTCGGGTGACAAGTGACAAGAAAGGCACCCGGAGTCGCACCCAACCTCGTGTCACCCGTCACCCGTCACATGTCACACTGCTCGGTGTGATTTACGGTCCGTTCACGGACGAACTTTGGACGGTGACTCGTGGCGGCCCGACGCGGCTCAACGGGCGCGTCGTCCGCGTCAGCAAACGGGCGCGGCTGGAAGACGCCATCATCGCCATGGGATTTTCCAAGAGCAAAGCCAACCTGGAGAAAAGCCTGCCGCACCTGACCCGGCTCGCCCGCCGCGCCATGAAAATCCGCATCATGGGCTCGGCGGCGCTCGAACTCGCCTACGTCGCGTCCGGCCGGCTGGACGCCTACATCGAGCGCACCATCAATCTGTGGGACATCGCGGCGGGCGCGTTGATGGTGGAATGTTCCGGCGGCGAATTTTACACCCAACCCGCGCCGGGCGGGAAATTCCGGATGGTTGCCGACAACGGGCTGCTGCGCCGGAAACTGCAACTGGGAAGCCTGTTCAAATAGACGTTCAATTTGCGCACATTTTATTTTAGGGTAAGATAAGTTGTAATTTGCACCATGAATGGCCGATGTATCCTCCGAGTCTTTTTGTTTTTTGGAATCCTGGCGTTTCCAGCCTTCGCCGCACCGGTGATTGATCCGATCCCCAACGCCAGCATACCTGCCGGCAAAACACTGATCCTGCCGGTCACGGCGGCGTCACCCAACGGCCGGCCATTGACCTTCACAGCCGCCAGCAGCACCAATCGGATCACCGTCGAAGTCCACACGAACAACCCGTTCTGGAAAATGTCCGTGATGCAGGCGGCGGCGGCGAATGCGCCGGGCGCTTTTCAAACGCCGTTCCGCGGCGGCGTGGTGACCGTGACGAACATCGGCGACATGACGTTCATGCTTTTTCGAGACCTCGCGCCCCACACGGTGGACGTGATCCAGGGGCTGACGGCGGGCGGCCTGTACACCAGCAACACTATTTTTCATCGCGTCATTGCCGGTTTCATGAACCAGGGCGGCGACCCGCTGACGAACGGCACCGGCGGTCCGGTTTTTCGTTACAACGACGAGTTCAATCCGAAGGCGATTTTCAGCGGCAACGGGCAACTGGCGATGGCTAACTCCGGGAAGGACACGGATGGCTCGCAATTTTTCATCACCGTCGCGCCGTACCGGTACGGCGATTTTGGTTACACCATATTCGGCCAGCTCCTGCGCGGGTTCAACGTCCTATCGAACATCAACAACACGGCCACCGACGCCAACAGCCGCCCGCTCGCCGATGTAATCATCACCCGGGCTTCATTCGTGCCCGATACGTTTGACACCGTCCTCACCCTCGCCGGCACCAACGCTGTTGGGGTAGCAGGAACGATCAGCGTCATCGCCGACGACGGTGCAGGTGGACGGACTACGAATTCGTTTACCGCAACCACGGTTGCGGATGCGAACCTCGAAGCGGCGTTCCTGTATCCCAACACCGTCACCAACCTAGTCGCGCCGGTGAATAAACGGCTGACCAATTTTGTCTTCGGCTATGACTTTCCAGGCGTCACGAACAACTGGATCGTGTATTACGCCGATGCGAATTCATCCGTCAGCGCCACCAATTCGTTTTACAACATAGTTACGAATCAAATGCAATTCGTCGTTGTACCGAACACGAATTACATTGGGCCAGTGAGTTTCATTTTCTATGTCAGTTCCAGCCCGTCCTTTCTCAGTTACGATCAGCAGACCTACACCTTTGCTTTTGGGGACACCGTCATCAATGCCATCGCCACCAATTTCACCGCAACGGCGCTCGTACCGTTCACCAACCGGCTTCTGGCCACGTTCACGAATGGCGTGCCGAACAGTCCCCCCAACAACTTTACTGCGTCCATCAACTGGGGCGACAACATGATCAGCGGCGGGGTGATCGTGACCAATCTCACCGGGCGGAAAGAGGTGCGCGGATCGCATGCGTACACCAACGCGGGGAATTATCCGGTTTACCTCACCCTCCAGAGCGCGTTCGGCGCGAGCACAACCGTCGTGTGCATCGCCAGCGTTCCGCCGGGCTTGAGCCTGATGCGGACGGGCACGAACAACGTGGTCCGCTGGCCGGCCTGGGCGACCGATTACCAGCTCCAATCCACCACCAATGTCGCCGCGCCGAACTGGCCGGTGGTCACCAATTTCCCCGTGCTAACCGGCTATGACAGCGTGACCACCAACAGCACGACCAACGGCGCCTGCTTCTTCCGGCTGAAAAAATGAAGAGGCGGGTTGCGGAAATGATTTTGAACCACAAAGACGCAAAGTTTTTGGAATCGAAACGTGCCCCTCGCCCCGCCCGCGGGGAGAGGGTGTCCGCAGGACGGGAGAGGGGTTTGTGACATCACATCAACACTTGTTACTTCGTTGTAAAAAACGCCTTTAGCTTCTCCAGCGCCCTGGCGCGGTGGCTTAATTTGTTTTTCACGTCCTCGCCCAGTTCGGCGAACGACTGCTCGAATCCCACCGGCACAAACAGCGGGTCGTAGCCAAAGCCATTTTTTCCCCGCGGCGCGAAACCAATCTGTCCTTCACAGGCACCATCAAACAATTGTGGATTGCGAATGACGGACTGCGAATCGACCGCCACCAACGCGATGACACATTGAAACCGCGCCCGGCGCTTTTCGAGCGGAACGTCCTTGAGCAACTGCAATAACCTGGCGTTGTTGTCCGTATCGGACGTATTGCCGGATTTGGCGGAATCCGGTGCGGCAAAGCGCGCCGAATGCACGCCCGGCGCGCCGTCCAGCGCGTCCACCTCCAGCCCCGAATCGTCGGCCAGCACGAAAAGAGGTGACGAGTGACGGGTGGGAGGGAAAGTGATGGCAAGCCAGCGCGCAAGTTCAACGGCTTTCTTCGTCGCGTTGCCGGCGAAGGTGCCGGCGTCCTCCACGACTTTGGGCGGGTCGGAAAAATCGTTGAGCGTGAGGAATTGGGACGCGCCGCCAAGGATGGCGCGGATTTCGCCCACCTTGTGGGCGTTGCGAGTGGCAATCACGATGGTCGTCACGCGAAAACGATAGCAGTCAGACGTTTGCGCGCAACCAATCAGCTTCGTTTGTAAATCTCGCGGCGGGACTGGCCGGGTTTGCCCCTCGACCCCGTCCTCAATCCAGCAACTCAGCCAGCTTGCTGTGCTTGCGTTTGAATCCGTCAATCAGCCGGTCGTAGTGATGAATCCGCCGGAAGGCGTGCGCGATCAGGTAAACCCCCAGCGCGATGAGGCCCAGATTCAGCAGCAGCAATGGCACCAGCCATTGCATCACCTCTTGCAGTTGATACGACCCCGACGTGGCGATTAAAATGCTCAACACCGACAGCGGGAACGCAAAGACGGCGATGCCGGTGCGCATGGTGGAAAGCGAGGTGCGCTTTTCCGACAGGAGCACCTGAACTTCATTGAGGATCATGGCATCCAGTTCGGAGTCGGCCTTGGACAGCAAGGGATTGCTCATAATTCAAGCCAGCGATTTCTGCACCAACCTTACCACAACCGGCCCGAAGAGAAATGCTTTTTGCCAACACCCACCGTGACCGACAAGTTCATGCCGCCCGGCGCGCAGATGCGCGGCGAATATCGGGTCCCAGCGTGCGCAGCTTCAGTTGCTGATCATTTGTGCTCCCATTCGGCCTGCGCCTTCTCCCGGCACTGTGGACAAATGCTGTGAGTAAAATCAGCGCCCATGTATTTATGGAAGTAAGCTTCAATCTGATCCCAGTATCCCTCATCATCACGGATTCGTTTGCACCAGGCGCAGATGGGCAACAATCCCTGCAACGCTTTGACTTGATCGAGCGCATCCGCCAGCCGTGCCGAAACCCGCCTTAACTCCAGCAGCGCCATGACCTGCCGCGACAGAGCCTGCATCGTCTTCAGCTGTTCGGCGGAAAGCTGGCGCGGTTGACGGTCAATGACACAGAGTGTTCCCAGCGCCAATCCTTCCGGGTTAATCAGTGGAAAGCCCGCGTAAAACCGGATATGAGGTTCGTCCGTGACCAGCGTACTGTCGGCAAACCGCCGGTCCTTCGTTGCGTCCCTGACGAGGAGGGGTTCGTTCTGGAGAATCGCATGCGCACAGAACGCGACCTCGCGAGGCGTTTGCTGCTGCTCCAATCCCACTCTCGATTTGAACCACTGCCGGGCTTCGTCCACCATGGAAATCAAGGCCATGGGAACCTCGCAAATATGCGCGGCCAGGGTGGTGATATCGTCGTAGGACTGCTCGGTCCCAGTATCGAGAATGTGATACTCCTTCAGGGCCGCGAGTCGTTCGGCTTCATTGGTTGGTAGCGGGGCATTCATTTTTCAATGGCTTTCAATGCGGGATAAACCGCGACCGGCGCCGTCAGGGCTAAAACGGCATCCCCATTCGGAATCATGGCTGGCCGGTCGCGTCTGGTCATAAGTTAAACGACATAATTGTTATTCCTTGTAATTTATCAAAGATTGCTCGAAATCAAATTATTTGTTGTCGCCGGAAGTTTCACCGGCTGTGTATTTGTGCCGCAATTGTATTTGCATCATGAGTTTAGGTATGTAACGCGTCGCGATTGGAGGAAGAGAAAAACGGACGGATTTGCCGTTCGCCTTGAAAGTAGCGCAGACATTCTTGTCTGCGGGTTCACGGGACTTTCCTGTCCCGTGTTGAACTGGCGACTGGAAAGTCGCCAGAATCCCGCAATGCGGGACAGGAATGCCTGCCCTACCCGGCTGAGCTGCCTCTTTTGGCTACTCAATGGCCAGTTCAGCCAGGGACAACGTAATTGACCCTGACGAAAAAAAACGGTTTCCTGTGCCCGGTCAGATTTATGGATCCGCAGAAACCCACGCTGGATGACTTGCGCATCAAGCGCAGCGACAAACCCGAATCGAATTTACGAATCCGGCCGGTCGCCATTGGCATTTTCGTTCTGGTTCTGGCGGCAGGGGTGATTTGGTGGCTGACGCGGCCCAAAGCCATCGAGGTGCGGACGGCAGTCGCGCACGAAATTGGCGGCGCCAGCGGGGACCACACGGTGCTGAATGCCTCCGGTTACGTCACGGCGCGCCGGGCGGCGACGGTGTCTTCCAAAGTCACCGGCAAAGTCGTCGAGGTGCTCATCGAGGAGGGCATGAAAGTGAAGGAAGGACAGGTTCTGGCGCGGCTGGACGATACGAACATCAAAGCCGCCCTGAACGTGACCCAGGCCCAGTTGGAATCGGCGAAAACCGCCGTGGAAGAAACCCGCGCGCAGCTCAAACTGGCGGAACAGGAATTTCAGCGCGCCACCAACCTGGCCAAGCAAAACATCGCGTCGCAATCCGACCTTGATAAGGCGGAGTCGGACGCGAAATCACTCGAAGCGCGCCTGGCCCGGCAGGAACGTGACATCACAGTGGCGGAACGCCAGGTGGCCATGGGGCAGCAACAGATGGACGACATGGTCATTCGCGCGCCGTTCGCCGGCATCGTCACGACCAAGGACGCCCAGCCGGGAGAGATGATTTCACCGGTGTCGGCCGGGGGCGGTTTCACGCGCACGGGCATCGGCACCGTTGTGGACATGGACTCGCTGGAAATTGAAATTGATGTCAACGAGAGCTACATCAACCGGGTCGAACCCGGCCAGCCGGTCGAAGCCACGCTCGATGCGTATGCCCAGTGGAAGATTCCCTGCAAGGTGATTGCCATCATCCCGACCGCCGACCGCCAGAAGTCCACCGTGAAAGTGCGGGTTGGTTTCGACCAGCCCGACCCGCGCATCCTGCCGGAGATGGCGGTGAAGGTGGCGTTCCACGAGACCGGTGGCGGGACGAACACAGCGAATCGCACCGTGATGGTTCCGAAAACTGCGGTGCAGAGTCAGGAGGGACGGGATGTCGTATTTGTCGTGCAGAATGGAAGGGCGGAGCGCCGGGCGGTGACGGTGAGCAGCACGGGAGGTGACGAGGCGGTGATCGGCGCCGGCATTGCGGCCGGGGAAAGGGTCGTCGTGGATTCACCCGCCGGATTGAGCGATGGAGCGGCCGTCAAGGAAAAGAAGTTATGAGCGAAAGCAAATCAAACAATAGCACCCTGGTGCGGGTCGAGGGCGTGGAAAAAGTTTTCCATCGCGGCTCGGAAGACATTCACGTTTTAGCAGATCTGAACTTGCAGGTCCCGAACGGCGAATTCCTCGCGTTGATGGGTCCGTCAGGTTCGGGCAAGACCACCCTGTTGAATTTGATCGGCGGCCTTGACCGGCCGACCAAAGGCTCGGTGGTCGTTGCCGGAGAACGAATTGATCAGTTGTCCGACCGCACCCTCGCCGCGTGGCGCGCGCGGCACGTCGGTTTCGTTTTCCAGCTTTACAATCTGATGCCCGTGCTCACGGCGGAACGGAACGTGGAGCTGCCACTGCTGCTCACGCACCTTTCCAAGGCGGACCGGAAGAAGCACGTGGAGACGGCGCTGGCGGTGGTCGGATTGTCGCATCGCGCGAAGCATTATCCGCGGACGCTTTCCGGCGGCGAACAACAGCGCGCGGGCATCGCCCGCGGCATTGTCACCGACCCGACGTTGCTGCTGTGCGACGAGCCGACCGGCGACCTTGACCGCAAGGCCGGCAATGAAATCCTGGATTTGCTCCAGGCGCTGAACCGGGAGCACGGCAAGACCATCATCATGGTCACGCACGATCCGCATGCCTCGGCGCGCGCGTCGCGGACGGTGTATCTGGACAAGGGTCAACTCAGCAACGAACCGGTGAAATGAGAACGATAGGTAACGCAGACATTCTTGTCTGCGGGTTCACGGGACTTTCGATTCCCGTGAATCCGGCGACTGGAAAGTCGCCTCAACCCGCAGGCTGGAAAGCCTGCGCTACCGCCGGCAGTTGCACGTGGATTGTGTCATGAAATTCTTCCACCTCATCTGGAGCAATTTGAAGCGGAAGAAGCTGCGCACGTCACTGACGTTGCTGTCCATTGTGGTGGCGTTTGTCTTGTTTGGTTTTCTTTCATCCATCCAGCAGGCGCTGGTCGGCGGCGTGGCCCTGGCGGGCGCGGACCGATTGGTGGTGCGGCACAAGGTGTCCATCATCCAGATGTTGCCGGAAAGCTACAAGGCGCGGATGGAGCGGATCCCCGGCGTGGCCCTCGCGACGCACCAGACATGGTTCGGCGGCATTTACCAGGACCCGAAGAATTTCTTCATGCAAAACCCCGTGGTGCCGGAAGAGTTTTTAGCCATGCATCCCGAGCTTGTCCTGTCGCCGGAACAAAAGGAGGCATGGTTGAAAACGCGGACCGGAGCGATTGTCGGCCGGAAAACGGCGGAGCGATTTCATTGGAAAATCGGCGACAAGGTGCCGATCCAATCCACGATCTGGTCAACGGCCGCCGGAAACCGGACCTGGGAATTCGATATTGTGGGTATTTATGACGGAGAAAAAAAGGGTACCGACACGACGCCGCTTTTTTTCCGCTACGATTACTTCGACGAAGCCCGGCAACCGGGGGCCAAGGGACTGGTGGGCTGGTACAGCATCCGGGTGAAGGACCCGGCGCAGGCGGCGGAAGTGGCGAAGCTGGTGGATCGGGAATTTGAAAATTCGGCGGCGGAAACCAAGACGGAGCCGGAGGGTGCGTTCGTGCAGGCGTGGGCGAGTCAAATCGGCAACATCGTGTTGATTGTCGCTGCGATTCTGGGCGCGGTGTTCTTCACGATCCTGCTGGTAACCGGCAACACCATGGCCCAGGCGGTGCGCGAGCGAACGGGAGAGTTGGGCGTGCTCAAAGCCATCGGCTTCACCAATGCGCAGATCGTCTCGCTCGTGCTCGCCGAATCGTGCCTGCTGACGGTGCTGGGCGGAGCGCTGGGATTGGGACTGGCGTGGCTGGTGATTTCCCGCGGCGATCCCACGAACGGTCTGCTGCCGATGTTCTTTTTCCCGACGCGTGATCTGCTCATCGGCCTGGGCCTCAGTGTCGCGCTGGGCCTGGTCACCGGAATTTTTCCCGCGCTGCAAGCCATGCGCCTGCGCGTCGCCGATGCTTTAAGACGGATGTGAGATTTTCCATCAACTCTCAACAATCAACCATCAACTGATTCCGAAACATGGCCGGCCCCATCAACTGGTTTTCACAAATCATCTCCATCACGAAGTTCGGGTTGCTGAGCATCCCGCAACGGCGCGGCGCAGTGGCGGCCACGGTCATCGGCATCGCCGGGGTCGTGACCGTGCTCGTCGGCGTGCTCTCGATTGCGGCGGGTTTCCGGCAGGCGATGACCGTTTCCGCCTCGCCCGACGGGGCCGTCGTTCTGCGCAGCGGGGCGGACAGCGAGATGGTCAGCGGTCTTTCCCGCGATCAAACCCGGATTATCGCCGACTCGCCGGGCGTGGCGCGCACGGCACAGGGCCCGCTCGCGTCTGCGGAGTTGTTCGTCATCATCAATATCCCAAAACGCTCGACCGGCACGGACGCGAACGTGCCGTTGCGCGGCGTAGAAAGTGCCGCGTGGCAGGTGCGCGACAACATGAAAATCGTCCAGGGCCGGATGTTTGAATGGGGAAAGGACGAAGTCATCGTCGGCGCCGGAGCGGCACGGGAGTTCTCCGGGTTGGAGGTCGGCTCGAAAATAAAAGTGGGCCGTTACGAATGGCCGGTCGTCGGAATTTTTTCAGCCAACGGTGGGGCGGCCGAATCGGAAATCTGGACGGATGCGAAGGTGCTGCAGGACGCGTACCAGCGCGGCGACTCGTTCCAGTCGGTTTACGCCAGACTGAATTCTCCGGGTGCGTTTCAGGAGTTCAAGGATTCGTTGACCTCGAATCCGCAGCTCAACGTAAAAGTCGCCCGGCAATCCGAGTATTACGCCGAACAATCGGAGACCATCACGCGGCTGATTACGACTTTGGGCTTCCTGATTGCGTTCTTGATGGCCATCGGCGCGGTGTTCGGCGCGCTGAACACGATGTACAGCGCCGTCTCGGCACGGACACGGGAAATCGCCACGTTGCGCGCGCTCGGTTTCGGCAGCGGGGCGGTGGTGGTTTCGTTGATGATCGAGTCACTGCTGCTGGCGCTGGTCGGCGGCGCCATGGGCGGCGGGCTGGCGTATTTCGCCTTCAATAATTTTCACACCTCGACGATGAACTGGCAGAGCTTCAGCCAGATCGCCTTCGCCTTCAAAGTCACGCCGGAGCTGCTGGTGCGCGGAATCGTGTGGTCGGCGTTGATTGGTTTGATTGGCGGCCTGTTCCCGGCCATCCGCGCGGCGCGATTGCCCATCGCGGCGGCGTTGCGTGAATTGTGACACCAAATTTACGCAGTAACGCAGACATTCCTGTCTGCGGGTTCACGGGACATTCCTGTCCCGTGTGAACCGGGCGACTGGAAAGTCGCCCGAACCAGCAGGCTGGAAAGCCTGCTCTACAGCGGAAAGTCTAATCTACCCGGCAGGACGATATGCACTGCTCCATTTCCAATCTTCCGGACGTTCGCACAAACCCGCGTTCACGGGATTCATTGTCGTGTAATAGCAGCAACGATGCAGGTCGTCGTCATCACGGACAAGGTGGTCAAACGATTCCACCTGCCAAAAGGTTGTTCCCGTGCGCTTTAGCAATCGGTTGGCTTCGCGGGCGGTGAAGCCTTTCCAGCTTTTCAGCATCTTGCTCAACGTCCAGTCCGGCTTTGGACGAAGCACGGCATGCACATGGTTCGGCATCACCACCCACGCATGAAGATCAAAGCGCTCACCGGCGTGGAATTTCATTGCTCCCGCAACCAGACCGGCGATTTCGGGACGTGCCAGCCAGCAATCGCCGTGACCCGCATCGAGATATTTATCCACACGTGCAGAACACCAGCGAAACAGTTCTTCCTGCTCGTGCCACGTCAACGGGCGTTTGGCGGCTAGTGCTTGTGCAGTGATGACTTCGCGCTCGCCTTTGAAGCGCAACAAAACGTCTTTGGGCAGCGTCCCAGCCAGGCGAAAAGTCACAAAGTAAGAAGCGTCTTCGCGTTTGAGATGGGGCAGAACACCCCGGGAATGAAAACCAGATGCAAGAGGACGCGGATCAGGTTTCACACTGCGCGGATTCACGAACGAGAGAATGTCGTCTCCACTTGTCGCAAGCAAGTACGTGCTGGTGTTGTAGCGCAGACATTCCTGTCTGCGGGTTCACGGGACTTTCCTGTCCCGTGTGAACCGGGCGACAGGAATGTCGCCCAATCCCGCGATGCGGGACAAGAATGCCTGCTCTACCTCGCTAATACCGATAGTGCTCCGGCTTGTTTCATCAAACCCCGATCAAGGCGGCGCCGATGACGCCGGCGGAATCGCCGAGCTGATGTTTGACGATGGGTGTCTCGAAGCAATCGCTGAAAACATATTTCGCCACTTCCGCGACGCCTTCGGTGTAGAGCGCATCGAAGTTTGAAACTCCGCCGCCAAGGACGACCACGTCCGGGTCCAGCACGTCAATGAGGTTGGCCAGCGACCGGCCGAAGTTGCGGAAGAAAATTTTCATGAACTCCACCGACTTCGCATCGCCGGCGTGATAATCCTGCACGATTTCCTTGAACGGCCTTTTCTTTCCGAACTGTTCGGCGTAGCGCGCTTCCAATCCGCCGCCGCTGATGAACGTCTCCACGCAACCGCGCTGGCCGCAGTAGCACAGCGGGCCGTCCGGGGCGATGGACATGTGGCCCCATTCACCGGCGATGGCCTGTGGACCGGTGATGACCTCGCCTTGGTGGACGATTCCCCCGCCACAGCCCGTGCCCATGATGACGCCGAAGACCAATTTCTTTCCCCTGCCCGCGCCGTGCAGCGCCTCGGCCATGGCGAAACAGTTCGCGTCATTCTGGATTTCGATTTTCCGGCCGAGAATCCGTTCGAGGTCCGCCTTCAACGGCTGGCCGTTCATGCAAACCGTGTTGGAATTTTTCAACAACCCGGTGCGCGGCGAGATGGCTCCGGGCGTGCCGATGCCGAACGTATGCGGCGCGCCCCGTATGCCGGCGGCCAGTTCGTCATGCAGCCCATGGATGCGGTCCAGGATGTGGGCGTAACCCTTTTCCTGCTGCGTATCCACGCGCTTGCGGAAAAGTTCATGGCCGGACGCGTCCAGCACAATGCCTTCAATCTTCGTGCCGCCGAGATCTATGCCGATGCGAAACATGGTTCCAAATCTTCCGCCATGGCGGCGAACGATTCAAGCCCGCAACTTCGTAGCGCAGACATTCTTGTCTGCGGGTTCACGGGACTTTCCAGTCCCGTGTTAAACTGGCGACTGGAAAGTCGCCAGAATCCCGCCAAGGCGGGACTGGAATGCCTGCTCTACATAACCTATTTGATCCGTTCCCGCGGCAGGGAGAAATGATACGTTCCGGCAACGAGCAGGAGTCGGGTGATGTGATCGTCCGGTGTCTGGAGTGACTGGCCCGATTGCCGGACGTCTCGTGGCGGAACAGGCAACGTGAGCGTTGCGGTTGTGTTCGGTGGAATGGTGACCTCGTAAAGGAGTTGGTCGTTCTCGACCTGCCAATGGGAAGCAATGAGACCGTAGGGCGAATCGAGTGACGCTTTGACCCGGGAGAGCCGGGTGGTGAACTGGGGGTTCAGGAAAAAGTGTTTGTAACCCGGATTTGACTCGTCCGGTTGAATGCCGGCGGCACCGGAGTAAAACCAGGCGCCGACGGAACCCAGCGAGTAATGATTGAAGGAGTTCATTGCGGCATCCTGAAAACCATGCTCCGGGGTCCAGCCGTCCCAACGTTCCCAGATGGTGGTGGCGCCGTTTTTCACGGAAAACAGCCACGAGGGATAGGTATTGGTCAGCACTAGTTGCCAGGCGAGGTCGGAACGGCCGATTTGCGTCAACGTGAGACAGATGAGACCAACGCCCACGAACCCGGTGGTCAGGTGGCCGTTCCGTTCAACGTCTTCGGCCAGGCGTTGCGCGGCGGCGGCCCGGCGGTTTTCGGGCAGGAGCTCGAATTGGAGCGCGAGGAGGTAAGCCGTCTGGGTGTCGCCCTTGATGATGCCGTTGGTGGAAACGAAGGACTGGTTGAAGGCATCGGCAATGTCGTGAAAAAGTTTGTCGTATTTGGCAGCGTCGTCCGTCTTGCCGAGCAATGCTGCCACCCGGGCAACCAGGTGCACGGAATTCGCAAAGTAGGCGGTGTCCACCACGTCCGTGGGCGTGCGCTGCGGCGCCAGGTGATCGCCAACGCCGCCGCTCAAGACCAGTTTGGTGGAACGGCGAAGGTTGAATTCAATCCATCGCACCATGGAGGAATAATTGTCCGCCAGAAACGCCCGGTCACCGTAGGCGGTGTACATGGCCCAGGGAATGATGACTCCGGCGTCGCCCCACACCGGCATCGCCGGCCGGGGGCGGTCAATGCGCGGGCAGATGTCCGAGTAGTCGCCGTTGGTACCCTGGCCGTCATCAATGTCCACCATCCACTTGGCAAAGAAGGCGGCCACATCGGCATTGCGCGCGGCGGTCGGTGCGAACACCTGCGCGTCGCCCATCCAACCCATGCGTTCGTCGCGCTGCGGGCAGTCGGTGGGCACGCTCAAAAAGTTGCCGCGCTGGCCCCAGACAATGTTTTTGTAGAGGCGATTGAGGTCGGGGTTGGAGCATTCGAAAGTCCCCGTTGACGGCGTGTCGGAACCGACGACGATGCCGCGAAGATCATCCGCGGTCAGGGTACCGGGGTAACCGGTGACTTCGACGTAACGAAAACCGTGGAAGGTGAAGTGCGGCTCAAAAGTTTCCCGATCCCGTGCGCCCCTGAGGATGAAGGTATCGGTGGCCAGGGCGGGCCGGAGATTTTCGGTGTAGAGGGAGCCATCGGGGCTGAGCATTTCGCCGTGCCGAAGCGTGATCGCGGCACCGGCGGGACCGCGAGCAGCGAGGCGGACGTAACCCACCAGGTTTTGTCCGAAATCAACCATCCAGGCGTCGCCCCGACGGGTGATTTTTGGGGGTGCAAGTTCAAGCAGCTTGCGCATCGGAGGGCCAAGTTGCGGAACGAGTGCAACATCATGCGGCTCGACGACGGCATTCGTCCACGATGCGGCAGCGCCGCGACCAAAGTCTCCCTCTCTTCCATGAAATGGAGGAGAGGGCCGGGGAGAGGAGGCGCGTTGATCTTGTTGCACCGATTTTAGAGTCGCCCCTCTCCTCGGTCCTCTCCCCACTCCGCTGTCGTGGGGCGAGGAAGAAGAAACCACGCCTGGAGAAATTTGTGCGGGCTGCGGCGATTCTGACAGGTCCTGACCGACAGAACCATTGAAAGCAGGTTGGTTCCAGTCGGGGACGGCCTTGCGGGCATCAATGATTTCGCCCCATTGCTGGTCCGAGCCGACAATTTCGCCCGGACCCGCCTGCCAGGAATTGTCCGTGGCGATGATGTCCCCGGTGCCATCGGCGTAGGTGATTTCGAGCTGGGCATTGAAGACCGGGCGGGTGCCGTATTGCGCCAGACCCATCCAGCCCAGCCGGCCGGCATACCAACCATCACCGAGCACGGCCCCGATGGTGTTTTTTTCGGCAGCGAGCAGTGACGTGACGTCATAGGTCTGGACCATCACGCGCTTGTGGTAATCGGTCCAACCGGGATCCAGCACCGAGTCTTGATTGACGCGCCGACCGTTGATTGATGCTTCGTAAACCCCCAGCGCCGTGGCGTAGAGACGCGCTTTGGCAATAGAACCCTTGGCAATAAAGGTTTTCCGCAGGTAACGGCCCGGCCCGATGGTGTTATCGGAGTATTTCGAGGTCGCCGCAGCATACGGCCCGAGGCTGGTCGCGGCCGGCCAGGCGGAATCGTCGAAAGTGGCCGCAAACCAATCGTTGGTGGGAGCCACCGCGGCCTTCCAGGAATCATCGGTTTGGAACTCCATCCGCCGGCCGTTTCCCAGTTCGATGACGCCGCGGGCGGCGATGGCGTTTCTTCCGGTCTCGCCGCGGTCACGGCGGATGGCATCCCGCACCGCGGCGGAGCCAATGGCGATGATGTTTTTGCCGGGCGTCAATTGAGTGCGGACTTCCGCGTGCAGCGGCGCGGTGCGGCTGCTGGCGCCCTGACGGGTGGGCTGGCCGTTGACATAAATGGTAATGAGACCGTCAGCCACAACATCGATGGCGGCACTACGAATGGTTGTGTCGGCCGAAAGATTGAGGACAAAGCGGACTGCGGCAGCCTGATGGGCAGCGGAACCGGCATTGATCCAGAACGCCTTCGCGAGTGCGGACTGCTCGATGTCATACCGCGGCAGGTCGGCGGTAATCCATTGGCCTTTCCATTCGGCGGCGGGAGCAAGCAGTCCCAATTCGAACGAAGCGACTTCGCTCCAGGGAGAAGGGCGATCGTCCTTGTCCCAGATGCGGACCTGCCAGAAAACTTGGGAGCGCGAGGCCAGCGGTTTGCCCGCCCACGGAACGAGGACGGATTGGTCGGAGACGATTTTTCCGGAGTCCCAAAGATCAGGCGGGTTGGTGTTGAGCCCGGAGCTGGAGGAAGCGGCGCGGACTTGCCGGGCGGTCTGGACCTCACCAATGCGGTCGGAACGGAGTTTCCACGACAGGCGCGGCTGTTGGCTGCCGATGCCAACGGGATTTTGCAGGTGTTCGCAGGTGAGCGCGTAAAGGCGGACTGGAGAAAGATCCTCCGCCCGGAGCGACCCAATCAGGAGGAAGGCGGCCAGAAAGGAAAAGAGACGGGACATCATGGGGTCTCGTTGGGATTCAGGGAGTTCCCGGGCTTCGGCTTCAGATATTTGCCGGCGAAATCGAGGAAGGCTTTCCAGTCACCGGGGGCGGTCGTGTGCCCGCCGGTGTGATAGAGGAAGCCGAGATCGCCCGAGATCAACGGTGTATCGAGGGGTGGCCCGTCGCTCGTACCGAGGTCCTTTTTGCCGAGCAGGCGGTAAACCGGCCCGGCGGCCACTTCGGCGAGAAATTCCCCGCGCGGGTCGGCCCATTGGTCCTGCGTGCCGCCGGTAATGAACACCGGGCGCGGGGCGTTCAGGGCGATCAACATGTGCGCGTCCACCGGGAGGTCGTTCCAGTGGCCGGAGTATTTCTGGAAGTTGCCGGCGAACTGCCACGGGAAGTTGGCGGCCATGTCGTCAATGGTCTCGCCGTAGTCGCGGCGGGCAAGCGCGGAGCCCATCTCGCCGGCGCAACTGGAGAACACCAGGGCGAAACGCGGGTCCTGCGCGCCGGCCCACAGGACCGTCTTACCAAGACGCGAATGGCCGATGAGGGCAACGCGCCTGGCGTCCACCGCAGGGTCGGTTTCAAAGTAATCGAGCACGCGGCTGGCGCCCCAGGCCCAGGCGCTGATGGCGCCCCATTCGTCCGCGGCAGGTTTGCTCCGGCCCGGGCCGAGGGCGGGCTCGATGACGCCGGACCGAAAGGTGTTGGAGGAGTCAGGCTGGACCTCGGTGTAGCGGAAGGTGGCGTAACCGTAGCCATGGGCGAGGATGTCCGCAATGGGGCCGGCTTCGCGGAAAGCCGGCCGTCTTCCCGGGCCGGGCGGAGCGGCGTCCGGCGTCGCGCCGGGGACGGGCGGGTTGCCGAAGAAAACGATGTGGAGCAGCACCGGGACCGGTCCGTTGGCTTTGGCGGGAAGATAGACGTGCAACTGCACGTTGGGACCGTCCGGTTTGTCGCCGAAATGAATCTGGACCAGCTTGCGCACCGCCAGGCCGTCCATGGCCTTGGGGTCCATCTCGACGACTTTGAACGTGGCCTTGGGTGCACGCTCCGGGACACGACCGTAGATCCGGGTTTCGTAGAGCCTGAGGATTTCCGGCCGGCGCTCCTTGAACCAAGTTTCGGCGTCGCGCACCGGCCGGCCATTCTGCAGCACGAGCGGATCAGGCAGGGTGTAAGTGCCGGCTTTGGCCTCATCATAATTCGAGACATGTCCGGTTGGGGCCCGGCGAAGGGGATTGCCATTGGCGTCGGTGCGCGGGAGTGGAGCGGCGGGGGCTGGCGTCTGGTTGGTGACCGGCGCGGAGTTTGTCGCGGCAGCCGATTCGGCGGCGCAGACGGGGAAACTGGTGATAAGGATGGCTGCCAGAGGGGCCAGGATCCCGCAAATAAGATGTGGTCGCATGGAATTTTGGAGTTCTATGGGTGCAACATTACTGCACTGGTTGAGACGGAAGGAAGTCGAAATTTCAATACCGGTAGTGCTCCGGCTGGCAGGGGCCTTCCACCGGCACGCCGGGTGACATCGTAGCGCAGACATTCTTGTCTGCGGGTTCACGGGACTTTCCTGTCCCGTGTTGAACTGGCGACTGGCCGCCGTCGCGCCGGAGCGGCGCTTTGGCGCGCCGCGAAGGCGGAAGAGTCGCCCGAATCCCGCCAAGGCGGGACTGGAAAGCCTGTGCCACACCGCCGGACGTGTGTGAGCGCGTTTTTTTTTCATGGACGTATTTTCGTCGAATTCCGACCCGCGCGGGCTTAGGTTGTGGTCATGTTTCTGGCCATGACGAACAAATCGAAACGGTTGCTCTACCTGGGTTACATCCAACAGGTGCGGACCAAGGACCTCCAGCGCGGACTGGAAGAGCTGCCAGCGCTGCTGGCCGATTTGCCGCCCGGCTTCCACTTGCTGGTGGACCTGGGCCGGCTGGAATCCATGGAACCCGCTTGCACGACACAAATTGGCAAGGTGATGGAATTGTGTGACCAGCACGGCGTGGGACTGGTGGTCCGCGTCATTCCCGATCCGGCGAAAGACATCGGGTTTAATATGCTTTCCATATTCCATTACCCGCACCGGCCGCGGACGTTCACCTGTAAAACCATGAGCGAGGCGGCCAAGCTCCTTTCACTTTAGGGTGTCACTCCCCGCCGCGAGAAATGAAAAGGCGAACGGTTTCCCGGCCATCCGCGCCGCGCGCTTGTCCATCGCCGTTGGATTGCTGGAAGTTTAATCAACGACACCAGGTAATTTTCTCTCGCCTAAAGCATGACCTTGGGCAACATTGCCGTAGCATGACTGAACTGAAGACCATCGGTTATGAGGGGCTCACAGTCCGCGATTTCATTGATTTGCTGAAGCGTTGTCGCGTTTCAATGATTGTGGATGTCCGCGAATTGCCGATCAGCCGAAAGCCGGGGTTTGCCAAGGCGGCGCTGGCAGCCATGTTGGAGAAACACGGCATCAAATATCAGCATGTGCCCGAGCTCGGGTGTCCAAAAGAAATCCGGCATGATTATCGGGATGATGGAGATTGGGCGCGTTACAGCCGGCGCTTCAAGTCCTATCTGGAAACTCAAGGAGGAGCCATCGAACGGTTGATCGAATGGGCGGGAGAAGAACAGTGTTGCCTGCTTTGCTTCGAAGCGGATTATAATTTCTGTCACCGTTCCTACGTTGCCGAACAGGCCGTGTTGAAAATGGACGATCCGGTTCGGATTCATCACCTTACCGGCCCAATGTCAGGCCGAGTTGTTCGGCCCGATTTGGTGACGGCTTAGGCGGGTAAACGATTCCTACAATCAGCCACTGGTCGGGGAACCTGTGAATGGTTCCCATGAGAAACAGCAGGTCTTTTTTCGCAAAGTCCGCTTCCAGTCTTTGACGGAATTTTTCTTCCCAGCGCGGCCCGTAACCTCGGGCACAATTCCAATAGAGCGCACCAATCTCCCAATCGGTCAGCTTGTGAACATTGGTTTCAGTTCCCGCTGACGTATCGCACTCGTAGCTGTAATGGAAATCGTAAGGCAATTTCCGCAGCGGTGGACGGGATTTGATCTCATGCGTATCAAACAACCCATCTTGGGAGAGTTTGATCGTGTCTGCCTCAGTCCATTTGGTCTGTTTGATCGGAGTGATTTGTAATTTGGCGATCCGGGCCACACGGAGAAAGCCGAGGGTTTGGCCGCCGGCCAGACGCCGTGCTTCCAACGCAGTAAAGCTCTCGACCACATGCGGCTGAATCCATCGCAGTCGTTCACTCCAATCGCCGCCGGTGGTTTTTATGATATGCCCGGGACGAACGATGGAATCGGCATCGAGGCGACGGCTTTCGGGTCGGTGGTCACCGCCAGGCATGGTCAGTCGCGCATTTATCCATTCCCATTTTTGGAACTGAGCTTTGCCTTCGAGTAAACGATACGGAACCGGGAACAATCGGCGCATTTCGCCCTGGCGGTTGACAGCGGCCACACAGGTTGTTTCCCGATATTTGGCGCTGGGTGACGGATAGGTCTTGGTGAGGATTAGCAGTTCCTCGGCAACCGGCTGCGGCATAAGGTGAATTTTATGTGATGATACGAACAGGATGTTGCGCAGCAATGAAATTCATCGCCCCGAATGCCACTGAAGTCTGTGCCAACACGAAACGTGATTTCAAATCTTCCGCAACGGTTGTGAATTGTTCAAGCGCGCAACGACAATCAAACTCCGTCTTGTTTTACTGGAGTGTTCTGCGATAAGTTAAAGAATCATGAATATTCAGGAATTTTGCAATAAACTCGAAAACGCAGAAGCACGCTCTGAATCTGTTATTGCTGTTTTTTGTGACATCAGAGGATTTTCTAATTTTAGCAGGGATGTCGAATCCTCCGACACATCAAACTTTTTGAAACATTTCTATCTTAAGCTCCTGCGCAAATATTTTCAAAAAGCTGCTTTTGCGAAGCCAGCAGGTGATGGCATGCTCATGATTTTTTCCCACAATGAGAAAACCCTTAACGAGGCATCAAGACTTGTTCTTTCAAAATGTTTTCAGGTTCTGAAAGATTTTCCAAAAATGTTCAAGTCGACTCCAATCATCAATTACACCACACCTGATGCCATTGGTTTTGGAATTGCGAGAGGGTCGGCATCTTACCTCATTGCCAACGACGAGATTCTTGATTATTCAGGAAAGCTGCTGAATCTCACGGCTCGATTGAATGAGTATGCTCGCCCGAGTGGAATAGTCATCGACGGCAACTATCAATATGAAGCGATTCCTAAAAGATACAGAAAGATTTTCGAGAAAAAGTCCGTGTATGTCAGAGGAATTGCTGAAGAAAAGCCAATTGAAATATTCTATTCAAAGGGAATTTTCATTTCCGATGCAGCATTACATCCAATTAATGAACATAAATGGAAGCTTGCCACGCAAAGACAGACTGTGAGTGAAGTGTTGGCCTTGGAAGGAACTTACAGTGTCTATCTTTCAGAGCCGGTTCTATCCCAAGATAAAATCACGGCTGAATTCTGGTGGCCTCATAGTCATTTGGCCGATAAGGCGGTGACACGCGCATCCCAACGTCATACATATAACGTAGATGCGAGTGGCCATTCTGTGCTTTTCGATACACGTGAGGCAAAGGAAATCATCACACAAGAAAAATTGTCAAATGAATCTGTTTTTCAATTTCGGGTTCACTATGTTCCTAAGCCGCGCGGTTCGGAAAAAACAAAAGGTTCAAGCCGTTCAATAAAAAAATAAAAAGCGAACAGATTTTCTCCGTTCGCCTTTCGTGTTCCGATTCGAATTCGCTCAATACCGGTAGTGCTCCGGCTTGTAGGGGCCTTCGACAGGCACGCCGAGGTAGTCGGCTTGTTTTTTCGTGAGCTTGGTCAGCTTCACGCCGATTTTTTCCAGGTGCAGCCGGGCGACTTCCTCGTCCAGTTTCTTGGGCAGACGATAGACGCCGATCTTGGCGGTGTCCTTGTTCTTCCACAAATCCAGTTGCGCGAGGCATTGGTTGGTGAAGCTGTTGGACATGACGAAGCTCGGATGACCGGTGGCGCAGCCGAGGTTCACCAGCCGGCCTTCGGCCAGCAGGTAAATGCTGTTGCCGCCTGCAAAGGTGTATTTGTCCACCTGCGGCTTGATGTTGAGTTTCTTCACCCCGGCGGCCTTGTTCAGGCGGTCCACCTGGATCTCGTTGTCGAAGTGGCCGATGTTGCAGACGATGGCCTGGTCTTTCATCTTCGCCATGTGTTCGAGCGTGATGATGTCGCAGTTGCCGGTGGTGGTGACGTAGATGTCCGCTTCGCCGAGC
>OCZT010001747.1_pt1 | contig 22493 bp, 14 predicted proteins | sample 1539031 | NCBI WGS metagenome assembly OCZT01 (sample SAMEA3539308, study PRJEB22396) | soil metagenome | biome: tundra; feature: field; material: soil | place: USA | collected 2010-05 | depth 0.15 m | reverse complement strand
GGCCCAGCGCGCGATGCAGCTTGGCCGGCAAATCTCCCGTGCCGACAATCAGGATCTCTTCCACAAACTTGCCGCGAGTGACCAGGTTCCTTAGCAGCGGCCGCAGGACTACCGGCAGAAGGGCAATCAGCAGCCCGGCGGCGACCACGATATCGACTCGCGGGGCCAGCCCCGGAAGCACACGAAACAGCAACGTGGATGCAAGAAGCCCCAAGACGACAGACTCTAGGAGATCCATCCAGAACTGCGACGGCTGGGAACTGACAATGGATTTGTCGAGCTGATTGATGTGGAAAAACAGCGCACAAAAAGCGATTGGGAAGAGGGTTCCAAAACTGTGCCCGCCCCAGGCGGTTTCGAGCACAGGGATAGCCAGCAGCGTCAGTTCCGCGGCGACGAAAGCCCCGCCAGGCCGCGCCAGACTATGGGTCAACACTTTCACTTGGGCCTTCGGAGGCGATAGGGCGATGCCGGCCCACGGAGTGTTAGCGATAGTTGCGGTAGCCATAACAGTAACAGGCGCCTCGTATTCAGACTCGTCTCAAACCCACGACGAATAACCCTGGTGGCTGAAACACCCGGCGGTGCACTCTGGCAGCTCTCCGCGGGCGCGGCTTGCGCACCATTGCCCCGCGATCCGCTCTATCTGGATCGGTTTCAGCTTACGACCCACAGTAACAGGGACAGTCCTCGCAGTCTGGTCATAAGTGACCACTGATCCGGCTGTGCGATTCAAGTCAGTTTTGATTCAAGTCAGTTGGAAAGTGTTCGGGCGCATTGTATCCCATGAATGTGCGACCGGCCACCACCCTCCCGGAACACCGACCGGAATAGGGCTGCCCACAGAAACCCAAGGCGCGGATTCGGACCGCGCATCGCCGATGTGCGGCCGAACCGGACAGCGGCCAGCGGTAGTCCGCGAAGAAGGCTCAAGCGTCGCCATGCGCCACCGGCGAGGTTCGCGGCCATTTTCGCCTCCGGACGGCGAGGCCCAGGGGACTTCGGCCGCCCCCAAAACACCGGGATCCATGGTCACTTTTGACCAGACCAGGATGGCCTTTCTTGCTACCTTAGCTTGGGGGTTCATCTGGCGGGCCGAGAACCGAAGCTCCAAGACTACCGAGGTTGAGATGAGAGAAAGAATAGAGTGGAAAACAGCCGCATCCCTGGCATTGGCCTTGATGGCCGGCGCGGTGCTGGTCCTGGCAGCGGACGATGTTAAACCGCCCGCCGGCATGCCTTCCGGCGAGGCCGAATACCGCCTCGGCGCCGAGGACGTAATTGAAGTGTTCGTGTGGAAAGAGCCCGATCTATCGACCACCGTGGTGGTGCGTCCGGACGGCAGGATTTCACTCCCGCTGGCGAACGAACTGGAGGCCAGCGGCAAGACTGCGGTCGAGCTCCAGCAGGAGATCACGGCCAGATTGAGCAAATTTGCCATCCAGCCGGTGGTCAATGTGATGGTCAAGCAGGTGAACAGCCTCAAGATCTCGGTATTGGGAGAAGTCCGCAGGCCCGACGTCTACAGAATCAAGAATCGTGTGACCGTGCTCGACGCCATTGCGATGGCCGGCGGCTTCACCGACCTGGCCCGGCCGAACAAGGTGATTGTGTTAAGAAATACATCGAACGGCCAGCAAAGAATTAGGATCAATATCAAACAACTGGTCGACGACGATAGCGGGGCGCCTTTGTATCTTCAGACGCTGGATACGGTTTACGTGGAGTAAGTATGAGACGCGTGCTGTTCATCTTGCTGGGCATTAGCCCGGCTCTGCTTGTAGAGGTTGCGGGGCAGGCGCAAATACGGCCCAATGGCTTTTATCTTACCTCACCCCTAAGTTTGAGTTCCGGCTACGACGATAACGCTTTGGTAAACTCGCGGGTGTTCGATGGCAGCGTGTCGCTTTTGACCTCGCCGACTTTCGCCTGGATCACCAACACTCACCGAACCATGGTTTCCGTGGATTATCAGGCCGAGTTTGAAATGTTTTCCCGGGATGCGGACCTAAATGCCTGGAACCATGCAGGGAATCTGCATCTCCACCACCAGATCACAGCCAGGCTGAGTCTGGACGCCGCCGATTCCTATCTCTCCACGATGGACCCGACGCGCCGGCTGATCAACAGCCTTCTACTGTTGCCGCGGGGCCGCTATCAGGAGAACGGCTTTTATGCCCGGTTGGGCTACCGCCTCGACCACCGGACGGTACTGAGCGTTCGTTTCGACAACGCGGTGACAACCATGGGCCTGCCCGCGGAGCTGGCGGGCCGGTTGGACCGGGTTGGCTTCGCGGGAACGCTGACGGTGGACCACACCATCAACCGCCGCCACGCACTATCGGGAAGCTACGCGTATCTGTTCGTCCATCCGCTCCAGACAGGGCCCTCGGCCATCAATAGCGGCGTGCACAATGTCAACTTAGGATACGTCTACACGGTCAATCCCGGCTTGACCGTGCGGGTGTCTGGGGGAGTGACTCGGGCGATTCAGTCGTCATTTACCGGCGCGGCCGCTGTGGACAAAAAGGTGGGCGGCGTTTGGTTGTCGGCCGGGTACCAGCGCTACCTGGCGTTTTTCGGCGGTCTGGGGCCTGTCGGCGCTCCCCTGGGGCCCATCCCCTTCGGCGGCGGTTTGGCGCCCGACTCGGTTTACCAGGTGGCGTCATTGCGGGCGTGGGGAAAGGTGACGAATCGTTTCGGACTGGAAGGTAACGTCCAGAGAGCGCTCAACGGAGTGACACCTGAAAACCGGGGCATCAAGAGCGTCATTCTCCAGCTTCGTCTGGACTATAAGCTCAGCGATCGGCTGACCGTGTTCACGCGCACGGAATTCTATGGCCAGAACGTCAGCGAGTTCTCGACGTTTCCGTTATCGCGGCGGCGCTACTTCGGCGGTCTGGAAATCGCGCTGTCGCGTCCGCCCATACCGGCCGAGGACGCGCATCGGAAAAAGCCGCTGCCAGCCGGTTCGTCCCAGTCTCAGCAAGGCGAAGCTCACGCTCCGGAGGAAAGATAGGCCATGGAACCAGATAAAGGCGGGAAGCGGCTTTCCGCATTCACGATTCTGAGAGCGCTGAAGCGCCGCATGCTCTATTGGCTGGTACCGATGGTGCTGACGACGGCCGCCGTCGCCGTTTACACCGGGAGAATGCCGAAGCGATTTCGCGCCCAGGCGCTGGTGGCCTCGGAGGCCAAGGTGCCGGTGCCGTACTTGAGCGGAAGGGTCGATGCGGCGGCCGCGGTGAACGTTCAGGAGAACTTGCGCGCCATCCGCGAAACGCTTCTCAGCCCTGCGGTGCTGGAGACGGTGATCCGCGAGTACAAGCTGTACGATGTCGCAGGCGACCGGGGGATCGAGCGGGCGGTGAACTCGATGAAGTCGCGCATCCAGGTCCAGGTTGAAAGCCCGGATGCCTTCTATGTGGGCTTCGAAGGCGATCAACCGGGGCAGGTGATGCAGGTGGCAAACCGCCTGGCGGCGTTGTTCGTCGAGCGAACGTCGGACCTGTACGGCGAACGCGCGGCGCATGTGGACAACCTCCTGGACGCAGAGGTGAACCGGCTGCGGACGGCGGTCTGGGAACACGAAACGGGATTGAAGAACTATAAGCAGAGCGTGGCGCAGGAACTTCCCGATCGCCTCGCGACCAATCTGAAATGGCTCGAGAACCTACAGCAACAATCGCAAACGAAATCCGATCAGATCGCGGAAGCTCAGGCGCGCCGGCTGGCGGTGGCCGACGAGATCCTGGCTTTGGAAAGCCAGGGGGCGCTCGAGGGGGAGCAGCGGCAAAAGACCACCAATGAAACAGCGCTCGACGACTTACGGCTCAAACTAAGACAACTCAAGGCCCGGTACACCGTGGAGAATCCGGAGATCCAGCGGACCGAAAAGGAAATTCGGGACCTGGAAGCGCTCGCAACGCCTCTTGGGGCTCGCCGCGAACCGTCGGCTCTCCACATGCGCTATATCGCACTGCAGGCCGAACTGGCATCGATTGACCAACGAATGAAGAGCTACCAACAGGAGCGCGGCGCGCTGACCGCCCAGATGGCGAATTATGAAAACAGGGTCAACTCTTCGCCTGGTCTCGAGACGACACTGAGCCAGCGCATGAGGGATGCGGCGCTTACGCGCGCGCAATACGAGACCATGCTGGCCAAGCAACAGGCGCAACAACTGGACCAGCGGGTGGAAAAGAGCGATGGGCATGTGGCGTACAAGGTCATCGAGCCGGCCGAACTGCCTTCCACCCCTTACAGCCCGCAGCGCCAGCGGCTCATCCTGATGGGTTTCCTGGCGAGTCTGGGGCTGGGGTTGGGCGCCGTCCTGCTGGTGGAACAGATGGATACGTCGTTCGAGACGACCGAAGAGGTTCAAGGGTTTACGAACCTTCCGGTACTGTCGGCGATTCCCACCATAGCCAATACCGCGCCCAGGATGCGCTTGCATACGAATGGGCACCACGGCCCGATCCGGGTGGAAGCCCTGCGACCGAGGGACGATGGGATGGGGCCGGAAGCGCGGCGGCATTTTCAAGAACACCGGCTCACCGTTCTAGGCGACCCTCAGTCCATTGCTTCGCAACAGTACGGCATCCTGAGGCTGAAAGTGCAGCGGTGGAGGGAACAGACCGGAGGCCGCGTGCTGGCCATCACCAGTGCCGCGGGAGGAGAAGGGAAATCCCTGACGGCGATCAATCTCAGCATGGCGCTCTCCTCGACGGTAGATGGACGGGTGCTGCTGGTGGATTGCGATCTCAGGCGTCCCCAGGTGCATGAGCGCCTTGGGCTCAAGGACCCGCCAGGCTTCAGCGACCTATTGGCGGTAAGCGACCGCGATGTCAGTCCTTTTATCTCGAAGGTCGGGACCCTGTATGTGATGCCGGGGGGCACTCGATTGAGCGACCCGGCCGGACGTCTCTCCTCGCGGCGGACGCGGGAGATTATCAGCCGCTTGAGAGAGGAATACGAGCTGATCGTGTTGGATGCCCCTCCCATCGTTCCGATTGCAGACAGTCATTTTCTGGCCAGCTTGGCCGACGGAGTGCTACTGGTCATTCGCGCCCGTCAAACCAGCCGCGAGCTGTTACAACGCGCCGTCGAAAGTCTGGGCGCCACCAACGTACTAGGCGTTGTGCTGAACGATGTGGAATACGGAGACACCCGATATGCTTCTGCTTATCGGTACTATCAGCGGAACTACAGAGGCCGGGGTTAAAGGCAAAGGCCCCGGCGGGCCCCTGGGCGGGTAACGCCGCAGTCCGCCGCCCGGCCGTCCGAGAGAAGACGAACTGACGGAAAACAACAGATGGCGCCGATCCTTTTCTGGACTGCATTCACGTGTATTGTATACGTCTACGCAGGATATCCGCTGTTGCTGATGGTCTGGCGAAGAATCCTCCGGCGGCCGGTCGACAGGCGTTATCGGGAGTCGAGCGTCAGCCTGGTTATCGCCATGCACAACGAGAGGAGAAACGTCCGGGCCAAGATGCAGAATTGCTTGGAGCTGGACTACCCCGCGGACAAGCTCGAAATCATCGTGACGCTCGACGCGCCGACCGACGGCACCGATGTCCTGCTCCGGGATTACGCCCGTCCAGGCGTCGAGGTTATCTGTTGTCCGATGCGCCGAGGCAAAGCGGAGGCCCTGAACAGCGGAATGGCCGTCGCCCGAGGCGAAATCGTGATATTTGGCGATGCCGGGCAACGGTTGGAGAAATCGGCTGTTCGCGAGTTGGTGGCGAATTTCGCGGATGAATCGGTGGGAGCGGTTTCCGGAACGCTGGTGTTGTTGGATGCGCACGCCCAGGAAGCCGCCGATGGAGTAGGTCTGTATTGGCGCTACGAAAAGAAACTGCGCGCCATGGAAAGCGACATCCACTCCGTGCCGGGAGCGACGGGAGCGATTTATGCCATTCGCCGCGAGCTATTCGTGCCCTTGCCGCCGGGAACCATTCTGGACGACGTGGTGGTTCCTATGAGGATCGTACTCCGAGGAAAGCGGGCGATTCTCGATCCGGCGGCGCGCGCGTACGGCGTCGTGGCTCAAAGCCCTGGCATTGAGTACCAGAAGAAGAAACGTACATTGACGGGCAACTATCAGCTTTTCGCGGAGATGCCGGAGTTGCTGCTGCCGTGGCGCAACCCCATTTTCGTGCAGATGGTGTCTCACAAGGTCGGCCGTCTGATCATTCCGTATTGTCTCGTCGCGCTATTCATTTCCAACCTGTTCCTGCTGGATGGTCTGTATCGTACGTTTGGGTTTCTTCAGGCCATGTGGTACATGATGACCTGCGCTGGGTGGTGGGCGACCCGTGACGGCGGGTCGCGCCTGGGAAAACTCATGGCCATTCCGTACGCGTTTGTGTTGATGAACTGGGCGCCGGTTGCGGGTCTCTATTACTTTGTGCGCGGCCGTACTTTGGGCATCTGGAATTCGGCGGCGGTCGAGCGCACCCAGGAGGAATGGATAGCATGACGGGCTCGGCGGTTATGGCGGAGCCGCTCGAAAAGGCGGCGGTCCACGCGGCGATCCGCATTGAAGCCATTACGGGCCGCCAGGCGTTCCTGGATCTGGAACCGGTTTGGAACGAAGTGGCGGAAGCCGCTGGACTCGACCATCCTTTTCTGGAATACGCTTGGGTGCGCACCTGGTGGGAGTCTTTCGGTGCCGGGAGCACCCTGCATGTTCTGGTGCTTTGGGCAGGCGATCGGCCCATCGCCATCGCTCCGCTGATCTTGACGCCGATCCGGATGTGGGGAATCAAGGTGCGGCGGCTGGGATTCTTCTACAATGCGCATGTTCCCCGCGCCGACTTCCTCATTGCGGAACGGCGGGAGGAGGTTTATCGCGCGATCTGGGATTACCTCTCGCGGAACCGGTGTTGGGACCTTCTGCAGCTCTGCCAATTGCCGGAAGGGTGCCAAACGCTGGAGGAAATGCCTAAGCTGGCGGCGGCGGGCCGGTGTCGAACGGGAGTTTGGACATCTGAAGCTTCTCCCTACGTGACGCTGGGCCCATCCTGGGACGAGTACTTCGACAGCCTGGCGGCGAAACATCGCTCCAATCTGCGCAATCGATTCAAACGCCTCAAGGCCACGGGGCCGGTAGAGATGGAGACAATCGCCTCGGCCGAAGGGCTGGCGGAGGGTGTGGAAGCCGGTTTGCGACTGGAGGCGGCGGCCTGGAAGGGTGAGGCCGAGACCGCCATCCGCTGCGATCGCGCCACCAGCCGGTTCTATTCGACGCTGGCGGGGCGCGCGGCCGAGCGGGGCTGGCTGGGCTTGCACTTCCTGCGGGCGGGCGAGACCCGAATCGCCTTCGATTATAGCCTTTCCTACAAGAACCGGATTCACCTGCTCAAGTTAGGGTACGACCCGGCTTACGCGCGCTTTTCTCCGTCGAACCTGCTTCTTTGCCTGGTTTTGCAGAACGCCTTCGCGCAGGATGTCGCGGGGTACGAGTTTCTGGGAGCGGACGCAGACTGGAAGCTGAGCTGGGCCAGGCAAGTCAAGCGGCATTTCTGGCTGTTCATTTTTCCCAACACGTTCAAAGGACGATTTCTGCATCTCATCAAGTTTCACCTGGTTCCCTTGCTCCAGCGGCCCAGCCTTCGTCATGTGCGCGGATTCATCGAGCGAGCGGCCGCTCGCTGGCCGCATGGCATGGCTCGAAGGGAAGACTGAGAGAGGCCCATGTACATCTCATCCTGGCCGGGACTAACACCGCACGAGTTTCTGCAACGCCGCTCCGATGAAAGGCTGCCGTACCCGCTCAACGCCGCGAACCGGCTCGCGTTCTGTGTAGCGCGTAGCGGCATCTATCATTTATTCCGGGCGTTGAAGTTCAAGAAAGAAGACATCGTTCTGGTTCCGGACTATCACAGCGGCAATGAAGTGTCGGCGATCCAAGCGGCCGGAGCCACCATCGTCTACTATCCGATCCTGCGCAACCTGGAGCCGGACCTGGACGCGCTGTCGCGTCTGGCGAAGCTGAATCCCCGGGTGATTTACGCGATTCACTACCTGGGATGGCCGCAGCCGATGAAGGAGATCGCGGCCTTGTGCCGCCAACGGGGCAGCATCCTGATCGAGGACTGCGCTCTTTCCCTGCTGAGCGAACCAAACGGCGCACCGCTCGGCGCGTCCGGGGACTATTCGGTGTTCTGCCTGTACAAGACATTACCCGTGCCGAATGGCGGTCTGCTGGTGCAGAACCGCAACTGCCTGGGAGAACTTGCGGGCCTGAAACTGCGGCGCTGCCCGCCAACCACGGCCATCGGCCGCAGCGCCGAACTGGCCCTGGAAGCCCTGCGATCCCGCGCGGATCTGATGGGCGGGATCTTGTTCGGGATCAAGCGGACCTTTGGCCGGATGCTGCGGGCGGCCGATGTGCGGCAGGTGCCCATTGGCAATATCGGGTGGAACATTGGCGACGTGGACATTGGCATGTCCTCCATCTGCAATACGGTCATCAAGCGCCTGGACTATGGCCGTATCCGCAGAAAACGGAGGGAGAACTTTCTGCATCTGCGGCAGAAACTGCAAGGCCGGGTAACCATGCTGCGGGAAGACCTGGATGAAGGCGTCTGCCCGCTGTTCTTTCCCATACTGGTGCGGGATAAGCACGCGGTCGCCCGGGCCCTGTGGCAGCGGGGTATCGGGGCGGTGGAGTTTTGGAACGAAGTCCGTCCCCTGGCGGAGCGGGCGAGCGGCCCCGAGGCGCAATACCTCCGGGCGCATGTGCTGGAACTGCCGATTCATCAGGACGTCGGTCCATCGCAGGTGGAATACATCGCGGACCAGGTATTGCGCCTGGATTTGCGGGCGGCATGATGACAGCCACTTTCACAAAGACGCCGGCACCGAGCCCTGGGATTGCGGTGGAGAGAATCGCCGATGTGCCGGGATTTGAGGCGCTGCGGGATGAGTGGAGCGAACTCCTCGAATCGAGCGACGCCGATTGTCTGTTTCTGACCTGGGAATGGCTCTCTACCTGGTGGAAGCACCTGGGGGGGGACCGGCGGCTCGCGATTCTCGCTCTCCGCCATGGGGGAAGGCTGGTGGCACTGGCGCCATTCGGTCTGCGGCCTCCCAGTCTGTCAGGCCGGCGGCCGCTCCCGGTGCTGGAATTTCTGGGAAATGGATGCGTCGGCTCCGACTATCTGGATTTGATTGTCCGCAGGGGCTACGAATCGGAAGCGCGAGGGGCTTTCGCTTCGGCTTTGGCCGAGGAGCGGCTGGTGCTCGACTGGACACAACTGCGGCGGGGAAGCTGTGCCGCCGCCGGAGTCGCGGCGGACCTGAGCGCGAAGAACTGGAGCCTTTCGGAGACGATCACCAATACGTGCCCTTTCATCCCTCTGGCGGGGATGTCCTGGGAGGCCTACCTGGCGACCCTGGGCGCGGAACATCGTTACAACTTCCATCGCAAATGGAAGCGCCTCAACCGAGACCACAGGGTGCAGTTTGAGCAGGCTCATACCGAAGAGCAATGCCGGGAATCGATCGAGCTGGTGATCGAGCTGCACAATATGCGCTGGCGCGACCGGGGCGGCTCGGATGCCTTCGACACCCCCGGCCTGGTCGAGTTCCATCGCGAATTCAGTCAACTCGCGCTCGAGCGCGGATGGCTGCGGCTGTATGTATTGCGCCTCGACGGGAAACCCGCTGCGTGTCTGTACGGGTTCTTGTACGGCGGGACCTTCTATTTCTACCAATCGGGTTTCGATGCGGCGTATGGCAAGGAGAGTGTGGGTCTGGTCTCGATGGGTCTGAGCATCCAGAATGCGATCGGGGAAGGGGCCGAAGAATTCGATTTGCTGCACGGCGACGAAAAATACAAGTCTCACTGGAGCCGCCAGAGCCGGGAACTGGGCAGGTTGGCATTATACCCGCCGGGAGGCATGGGAAGCGTCTGCCGGCGGTCGGCGGAACTGGAGCGGGCGGTGCGCCGGATGGCCCGGCGCGTGCTGTCGAGAATGTTCGCATGATTCGAAGCTGGACCAAAACCGGAGCCGCGGGAGTGCTGAGCCGGACCGGCATGGACAAGGTTCTCGGCGCGCTAACGGGCTCGATGGGCGCGCCGGTGGTGGTCGGCTACCACCGGGTGGTGGAGGATTTCGAAAACAGCGCGGCCACCTCCATTCCCTCCCTGCTGGTGAGCCGGCAAATGTTGCAACGGCATCTGGATTGGCTGGGCCGCCGCTTCCGATTCGTTTCCCTGGACGAAGTAGGCGCGCGGCTCAACGGCAGCGATAGCTCTCGCGACGCCATCGCGGCCATCACCTTCGATGACGGCTACCGCGATTTCTACGACCACGCGTTTCCGATCCTGATGCAAAAGGGGATTCCCGCGGCGGTATTCGTGGTGACCGGCCTGGTGAGCACCACCGGCGTCCAGACCCACGATGAGCTCTATCTCCTGCTGCTAAGGCGGCTGGCGGATGGCACTCGGACGCCGGGTGTCCTGGCCGGGATGCTGCGGAGTTTGGGGATCTCAGTCGCAGGCGTGGTTGGCAGCGCTCCGTATGAGGCCACCAGGGCCCTGCTCGAAGCGCTGCCCCAGGAAAGCCTACGCAGAGTGGTGGCGGCGCTCCAATCCGAGGCGCCGGTTTCCCAAGACACGTTCAAGCCCTTTTACTCGCTGACGTGGGAAATGCTGCAGAGAATCGCGCGAGCCGGTATGACCGTCGGGTCCCATACCAGGACTCACGTCTTGATGACCAACGAGAGCCGCCAGCGGGTAGCGGACGAAGTGACGGCATCGCGGAAAGAAATCGAAACCAGGCTGGGGACCGGCGTCCGCCATTTTGCCTATCCCAGCGGGCGGTTCGACACGGCCTCGGTGGATGCCGTGGCCCAGGCGGGCTACCGGTTTGGCTACTCCACCTGCGGCCACCGGGACGCCGGACACCCCCGGTTGACGGTGCCGCGGACTCTTCTGTGGGAGAGGTCCAGCCTGGATTTTCGCGGCGCCTTCTCCGGCCCCATTTTGAGTTGCCAGATCCACCGCGCCTTCGACATGTTCAGCGGGTGCCGCGAGCACCACCGGGCCAGCCGGGAGGGTGCCCATGCCTAGCGATAGCGGATCGCCTGTCGAGACCCCGCTCTATGCGGCCGGCGTTTCCCAAATCCGCTTCACCCAGCCGGCCGCCGCCCGCGCCGGGGCTGGCGCGCCAGCCTCCTACTGGCTGCTGCTGATGTTTCTGTTTCTGCTTTACGCCAATCTGCCTTTTGTGCTGCCAGTGACCGAGATACTGCGCCCGGCCAAAATCGTGGCCGGAGGCGCACTCGCGGCGTTGTTAGGGGAGGCCCTGTTCGGGAAGAGGACTCTCGGTTTCGCATGGCCCGAGGGATCTCTTTTATTGGGCTTTGTGGCCGTCGCGGCTTTGTCTTGCCTGACCGCGTTGTGGCCGGGCTACGCAGTCGCGGCCCTCTCCGACCTGGTGAAGATGGCGCTGGTCTTTTTCTTCATTGTCAACTGCGCCAATACCGAGCGCCGCCTACGGGGCGTGATGTGGACCATCGTCGTCTGTGGCGCGATACCGGCTGCCGGCACGTTGAAAAACTACTTACAGGGCAACTTATTAGAAGGCCGGGCCTCCTGGCTGGGTATCTTCGCCAATCCCAACGAGGTGGCTTACAGCCTGGTCATCCTCCTGCCTCTGGCGGCAGTCCTGGCGGTGGGCGCCGGCCTGGTGCCGCGCCTGGCGCTGCTGGGGATCTCGACGCTCTACGTGGGCGCAATCTTTGTGACCTTTTCGCGAGGTGGACTGGTGGCGCTGGCCGTGGTGGTCGGGCTCTACGCCTGGCGGAAGCGAAATATTTGGGTCCAGGCCGCGCTAGTGGTCTTGGTGGTGGCAGGCCTGGTGCTGGGCGGCAAGCACTGGTCGCGGGAGTCGGACTTCTCCGGGCTCAAAGGCGACGTGACGTTCCGGCAGCGCCTGGCGACTTCCGAGGCAGGTCTGGCTATGTTTGCCGATCACCCGTTGCTCGGCGTAGGCTTGGGATGTTCGGTGATTGCCTGGCCGCTCTATGCGCCCAAAGACCTCTATTCCCGTAGCTCCTTGGTAGTTCATAACACGGTCATTCAGCCGCTGGGGGAGACCGGAGTGGCGGGCTTCATCCTATTCGCCTCGTTTGTGGGCTTCGGCATCTACTCCTCGCGCAAACTGGCCCTGGACGCTTCACGGCGGAGCATGGCCAACTTGGGCGCGGGTCTGGAAATCGCCCTCTGGGGATTTGTCGTTTGCGGGCTATCTGGCGGATACCTGCTGACCTGGTTTCCATACATTCTGCTCGGCCTGGCCTCGTCGGCCAAGCGGATTCAGGGAGACAGTTGATGGCTACCGCGGCAACCAGCGTCTCCCCAACGGCAATCGGAGTTGTTCCGGCCCCGGAAACCGACTCGGTCTTCAAGCCGGCCCTGTTGTTAATGTCCGGACGAACCGTGGCCTTCGCCGCGACATTCTTCATCCCGCTGGTGTTGGCGCGGATCTTCGATCCAGCGCAGTTCGGCACGTACAAGCAGCTTTTTCTGATCTGGGGCACGGTTTACTACATCGCCCAATTGGGAATGGCGTCCAGCCTCTACTATTTTCTTCCGCGGGCGCCTCGCATGGCGGGTTCGTATGTCGCCAACTCGCTGCTGTTCCTGGCGGCCGCCGGCCTGGTTTGTCTGGGCGCCCTGGTAGTTGCCGCGCCCAACCTGGGCCGCTGGTTGAGCAACAACGAACTGCCCCAATACTTGCCTTGGATCGGCCTGTATGTCTTCCTGATGATGATTTCCGTGGCGCTCGAGATGGTTCTGATCTCCCGCGGCCGGTACTTATGGGCCTCCACCACGTATGCCCTCTCGGACATTTTGCGGGCGGCGGCCTTCATCGTGCCGGTACTGTTGTTCCGGCAGCTCGAGTGGCTCCTGAAAGGCGCCGTAATCGTGGCTTGCCTACGGGTCGCTGTCACACTGTTCTATTTCCGCCGGGAATTTCGCGGCAGTTTCAAACCGGACGGGGCCTTGCTCAGGAGCCAGTTGGCGTACGCGCTCCCCTTCGGTCTGGCGGTGGTGGTCGAGATCCTGCAAGCCAGCCTTCCCCAATACGTGGTATCGCACCTGTTTGACCCCGCCACGTTCGCCATTTTTGCAGTAGGTTGTCTGCAGATCCCGCTGGTCGATTTCGCGGCCTCGCCGACCAGCGACGTCATGATGGTCAAGATGCAGGAGCGCCTGGCGATGGGACGGACGCGGGCGGTGCTCGAAATCTGGCACGACACGACGTGGAAGCTGGCCTTGCTGTTCCTGCCATTGGCTGCCTTCCTGATAGCGGACGCCCGGGAGATTATCGTCTTCCTGTTTACCAGGCGCTACAGCGCGAGCGCTCCCATCTTTATGGTGTGGTCCGCGATGATCCTGCTCGCCAGTCTACAGGTGGACGGCGTGATGCGCGTGTTCGCGCAGACCCGCTTCCTGCTGGCGCTCAACTTGATGCGCCTGGCGATCATCGCGGGGCTGATCCACTGGTCTCTCGGGGAGTTTCACCTGCTCGGCGCGGCCCTGGTGACCGTGCTGGCGACTCTGCTCTTCAAGGCGGGGGCGCTGATCCGCATGAAGAGACTGCTAGGGGTCGGCGCGGCCGATCTGCTGCCGTGGCGCAGTCTGGGCGGCTTGCTGGGGGCGGCTGTATGCGGGGTGGTGGTGGTGCTGGCGGTCAAATCGCAGATCCATGTTGCCCCTCTTCCTGCGATCCTGATCACGGGGTCGGCTTATGCGGCCGCATATATCGGTATAGTTTGGCGTTTCAATTTACTGAATGAGAGCGAGAGGCTGGCGATTGCCGGGTGGGTGCGTAGAGCGCGGATCGCCACGGGCCTGGCGTTGGGTTACGAGAAGGGATAGCGGACTATGTGCGGAATTGCGGGCATCGTGAGCTTGGAGGGCAGACCCGTTTTCGAGCGGGAAGTGCGGGATATGTGTGCGTCCATCGCCCACCGCGGCCCCGACGACGAGGGCTTTTACTTCGGCCCGGGAGTGGGTCTGGGTATGCGCCGTCTGAGCATCATCGACCTCGATTCGGGCCGCCAGCCGATTCGCAATGAAGACGGAACCGTCTGGGTGGTGTTCAACGGCGAAATCTACAACTTCCGCGAATTGCGCCAGCAACTGGAGGGGCTCGGCCACGTCTTCTATACCCGCACCGATACCGAAACCATCGTCCACCTGTATGAGGAATACGGAAAACGCGCGGTGGACCATCTGCGCGGCATGTTTACTTTTGCGCTTTGGGACGAGCGGAAAAGGCAGTTGTTCATCGCTCGGGACCGGGTGGGGATCAAGCCGCTCTACTACGCCGAGACCGGCGGCAGGATTCTGTTCGCTTCCGAGCTGAAGTCCATCCTCGAACTGGCGGACGTGGAGCGCAAGCTGAGCTGGAGCGCCGTGTCTCATCTGTTCACGTTCCTCTCCACTCCGCCCGCGGAAGCCATCATCGAGGGCGTGCACAAGCTCGAGCCCGGACACATTCTGACCGCCACGCCGGGCCGGGCGCCCGTAATAGAGCCTTACTGGGATCTCAAGTTCGAGCCGGACTACGGCCGCGAAGAGGGCTATTTCGTCGACCGGGTACGCGAGTTGCTGGATGAATCGGTTCGCCTCCATATGGTGAGCGATGTCCCCGTGGGAGCCTTCCTCAGCGGCGGAATCGACTCCAGCGCGATCGTGGCCACGGCGGCGGCGCTCACTGCCGAGCCGCTGAAGACCTTCTCGATCGGCTTCAGCGAACCCGATTATAACGAGCTGGAACACGCGCGCACCGTCGCCACGCAATTCCGGACCGACCATCGCGAGTTGACCCTCGGGCCGGACGCGCTCGACCAATTGGAGAACCTCGCCTGGTACCTCGACGAGCCCTTCGGCGACTCTTCCGCCATTCCCACCTACATGGTGTCGAAGCTCGCGGCCCAAAGCGTGAAAGTCGTGCTGTCGGGCGACGGCGGGGATGAGCTGTTCGCGGGATACGACAAATACCTGGTGGAGCGGCGGGAGCGAAGCCGCACCCCACTGCCGGCGTTCGCGCGCCGCGTGCTCGGCAAAATCGCCCGGACCATGCCCGATGGCATGCGAGGGCGCAATTTCCTGCGCCACATGTCGTTGACTGGAGCCGAGCGTTACCTGGATGCGTGCTCGCTATTCCCGCGCGACGACATGCGGAAACTGTTCCGGCCGGATGCTTTCGAATTACTCGCGCCCTATGAACCCTGGCGTTCCAAGGCGGCTTGCATGGAATCGGGTAACGGCAACTGGCTTTCGGCCCTGCAACGCCTGGACGTGAAGAACTACCTGCCCCTGGACATTCTGACCAAGGTGGACAGGATGAGTATGGCCCATTCCATCGAGACCCGCGTGCCTCTGCTGGATCACAAGCTGGTGGAATTCGCCGCGACCATCCCGCCCGAGATGAATCTGCGCGGCGGGACCACCAAGTACGTGCTGAAGCAGGCTATGCGGGGGATTCTCCCCAACGGAATCATCGACCGGCCCAAGCATGGGTTTGCCATTCCCTTGGGCTACTGGTTTCGGGGCAAGCTGGGGGCCTATGTTCGCGACCTGCTGCTGGGAGAAAGTGCCCGGCGCCGCGGGTATTTCAACGCCTCCTACATCGAAAACCTGGTGGCCCAACACGAAAGAGGACGGAATCTCGACCTGCAGCTCTGGACTCTGATTTCCTTCGAGCTCTGGGCCAGAGTGTTCCTCGATCGAGGGGCTAAAGGACGGGCCTGCCAGGCGGCCTGAATGGTGCCAATCGTGCAGTCGAAGAAAATCAAGCTCCTGCAGATGCTGACCAACTTCCACATAGGCGGGACGGAGAGGCAGGTCGCCAACCTGGCCCTGGGAATCGATCCATCGCACTTCGATCTGCACCTGGCGTGTCTGCGGCATTCCGGCGAACTGCTGGCTGAGCTGGAGACGCTGCGGGTGCCCCGGTCGGAATTCCGGATTGGTCCCCTGTACAGTCCCAAGACTCTCTGGCAGGGCATCCGGTTGGCCCGTTACGTGAGACGGAATCTGATACAGATCGTGCACAGCTTCGGTTTCTACCCGAATGTCTTCACCGTTCCGGTCGCCAGGCTGGCGGGAGCCTCGATCGTGGTGGCCTCGATTCGCGACACCGGCGACTTGTTGACCCCCATGCAGAGACGGCTGCTGAAGATGGTCTGCCGGTTGGCCGATTGCGTTCTGGTGAACGCCGAGGCAATCCGCGAGAATCTGCTCGAACAAGGATATGCCCCGGGCAATATCGTGGTCATTCGGAACGGCATCACGCTGCCGAAATCGCCCGGGAAAGAGCGCAGCGCCCCACTCCGGCGGGAACTGGGGATCCCGCTTTCCGCCCGCGTGGTGGCGGTGTTTTCACGCCTCAACCGGATGAAAGGAGTTCAATACTTCCTGGATGCGGCGATGGTTCTGGCGGGGAGATTTCCGGATGTGTATTTCCTCGTGGTCGGCGATGGAGGAAGCAAATCGGAATTGGAAGAGTACGCCTGCCGCATGGGGCTTGAACGGCGGATTGTGTTCACCGGATTCCGCGGCGATGTTCCCGATCTGTTATCGGAAGCCGCCATCTCGGTGCTTCCGTCTCTGAGCGAGGGCACCTCCAATACTTTGCTCGAATCCATGGCTGCCGGTATCCCCGTCGTCGCTACCAGGGTGGGGGGCAATCCGGAGGTCGTCGAAGACGGGGTCAGCGGCCTGCTGGTGCCGCCACGGGATTCGGCCGCGCTTGCCGCCGCCACGGGCCGCCTGCTGGAGGACCCGGACCTGGCCTCACGGCTCGGTCAGGCCGGCGTGCGGCGCGTATCGGAGCTGTTCTCTATCGATGGCTCGGTACATCAGACCGAGCACCTCTACCAGCGGTTGGTGGAAGCCAAGGGCCACGTATGCGAATCCTGCTGATTGGCCCGCACCCGCCTCCGCACGGAGGAATATCGGTGCATGTGGCGGGAATTCATCGGCAATTGACGGCAGCCGGGGTGACTTGCCGCGTTCTGGATATGAGCCTGGTTCGCCCCGGGTTCGGTTTCGGCTGGACCGTACTGCGCCACGCATTGCAGGGATGGACCCTGCACCTTCACACCAATGGACACAACGTGAAGAGCTGGTTGCTGGCGTTGGGATGCGGGCTGGCCGGGCAGTTCCGTGGCGGATGCATCCTGACCCTGCACTCCGGGATGGTGTCCGGCTACTTGCTGACTGCTCCTCGTTGGCGCCGGAAGCTGGCAGTCCTTGCCTGCTCCCTATATACCCAGGTTCTCTGCGCCGGCCCGGAGACCAGAAGCGCGCTTCTGGCGCTTGGCGTGGATTCGCGGGGCACGGAGGTTTTGCCGGCCTTTCTGAGCGCCACCGGGGCGACAGACGGAAGCGTCTGTCCCACCTTGGCCCTCAAGGGCTCGCGTTTTTGTGGGGCAGGCGCTTCCGCCTGCCAACCGGTTTCCGGGGGCCCGGAAGTTTTTCCCGAATCCGGGCTAACGGCGTGGATCGGACGGCATCGGCCCCTGTTTTCGACCGTCCTGTTCTTCCGGCCCGAGTATGGCTTCGATCTGCTGGTCGCCGCTCTCGCCCGGCTAAGCCGCCTCTATCCTTCGTTTGGCTGCCTGGTAATGGGCAGCGGCGAGCAACGCGCCGAAGGCGGGAAGCGAATCCGTGAAGCCGGTCTCGAAGAAAGCATTCTCCTGCTCGGGGACGTGCATCACGATGCTTGCCTGGCGTTGATGTCGGTTTGCGACGTGTTTCTCCGCCCCACGCTGGCGGATGGCGATTCGATTTCGGTGCGCGAAGCGCTGGCCCTGGGCGTCCCGGTGGTGGCCAGCCGTGTCGGCGCGCGGCCGGCCGGCGCCATTCTGTTTCGCCCGGGCGATGTGGAAGAGATGCTGGGGGCGGTCGAACTGGCCCTGGCGGTGAAGAGAAGCAACCCCCCGCGGGCGGCGGGCTCGATGGATCGTTTGATGGAGATCTACCGGCAGGTGGATGGATCCCAAGGCCGCTTATGCCTGAACTAGTCGACTGCGAGGTCATTCGGAAGCTCAGACGGCTGGGCGGTATGCGGCCGCGCGAATTAGCGCACAGGGTGCGGGCGGGGCTGTATTCGCAACTCGACCGCATCGGCAATGGCCACCCACCGGCGGCGGTTCCGACGCCTTTCAAGAAGTACCTGGCCGGGGCGCCTGGGGATCGCTTTTATCGGAGCCATCGCGAGAACTTGCGGCCATTTGTCCACCAGAATTATCCTCAGTGGATCGGCCGAGCCGTCGATGAGGCGGAAAAACTCTGCAGGCATGAGATTGCACTTCTCGGTCACGGGCCGGTCGAGCTCGGCGCCGAGATCGACTGGCACCGCGACCCCGTCACTGGCCAAATCTGGGAGCGGCGTTTTTGGACCGATTACCGGCCGGCGCACGATAGCGGGGGGCGCGATCCCAAGATCATCCACGAGTTGAACCGCCACCAGCACCTGCCGCGGCTGGCCAAGGCATATCTGCTGACTGGAGACGAGCGCTACGCCAGCGAGGCAGTGGCCCAGCTCAATAGCTGGATCGACCAGAACCCGCCCAACCAAGGCATTAATTGGCAGTCCAGTCTGGAAATTGGAATCCGGACCATTTCCTGGTTATGGACCATTTTCCCGCTGCTGGCTTCCCCGTCCTTCGACGAGGCTTCCGCCCAGCGCATCGGCGAGTCGCTCTTCGCTCAGTTGGAGCATGTTCACCGGTATACGTCCCTCTACAGCAGCCCCAACACGCACTTAATCGGCGAGGCCGCGGCGCTCTTCATCGCCGGACTGGTGTTCGGGGACCAGAAACGGCCCGCCGTCTGGCTTCGCCGGGGAGCCGCCCTGTTGGCCGAAGCAGCCGAAAAGCAGGTTCTGGACGATGGCGTATATGGGGAACTCTCTTCCTGCTATCACTGCTACGCCCTCGATTTTTTCCTGCAGGCCATGGCGCTGGCCGAGCGGAATGGGTTTCAGTTTCCCGAGCCGGTTCCGCGTAAAGTGCGCGGCATGCTTCAGTTTCTGATGCATCTGACGCGGCCCGACGGCACGCTTCCGTCACTCGGAGACGACGATGGCGGCCGGGCCCTCGCGCTCGACAAAAGGGATTACCGCTCGTTCCAGGATGGCTTGTGCCTGGGGGCGATCCTTTTCCGCAGGGGAGACTTCAAGCACCAGGCGGGCGCTTTTTGCGAGGAAGCGCTGTGGATGCTCGGCCAGGATGGCTGGGAAGCTTATCGCCAATTGGAAAGCCAGGAGCCGGCTGAGACACAGGCGCACTATCCGTCTGCCGGATACGTGGTACAACGCTCCGGCTGGGAGCCGCTCGATAGCCACCTGGTCTTCGACTGCGGCGGTCTCGGCATACTCACCGGCGCGCATGCCCACGCCGATGCCCTGTCGGTCACCCTGTTCAGCCGCGGCCGGGAACTGCTGGTGGACCCGGGAACCTTCGTCTACAACTGCGCTCCGGAATGGCGCGATTACTTTCGCTCCACGCGGGCGCACAACACCGTCGCCATCGACGGCAGGGATCAGGCCGAGCAGGGGGGGACATTTCACTGGAAAACCGAACTCCGCTCCTGTGCGGCCAGGGAGATCGCCTTGCCTGGGTTCGACTACCTGGAAGGGGAACACGATGGGTACCGGCGCATGGCTCATGGAGTGACTCATCGCCGCCGCCTCCTGAATGTCGCTCCGGATGCGTGGATCGTGGTGGACGATTTCCGCGGGTCCGGCGAACACACGTTCGACTTCCACTACCACTTTGCACCCGGCATCGAGGTGTCGGGTATGGAACGGGACGACACCGGCGTCGTGGTTGGGGCGGAAGAGGCGGGGTTGCTGCTCCACCTGGTCGCCGCTCGAACGGTTACATCGGCGGAACTCATCGGTGGGTGGGCGTCGCGCGCATATGGCGAGAAGAAACCCTGCGCCACCCTGCGTGCCACACTTACCGGACCGGCGCCCACCGCGGCCATGACTTTCATCCTGCCGCACGGGCCGCGGTCCCCCGTGGTGCGGCGGCTGAAAGTGAAAAGCGGCAGCGGCATGGCTTGCTCTTACGAGCACGATGGATTCGAGGACATCGCCGCGCTTTCTACCGGCGATTCCGAAATGGCAGTGGCGGATTTTCGGATGCGCGGGGAATTCTTCTGGGTGCGGCTGGAAGGCGGCGTGCTGAAACACGTTCTGGCAGTCCGGGCCTGCGCCCTGGATCGCGGCGGCCAGAGCATCTTCCGGCAAACCCAGCCGGGACCCGTAGCGCAGACTCTCAGTCTGCAGGGCCCAGAGGGCACCCCCGACTCATCGGGACGCTTGCTGGACGCGCATCAAAGAGCGTCCCGATGAGTCGGGACGCGGCAGGCACGAGTGCCTGCGCTACGTCGCGGCGCTGGGGCGTGAGCAATCCGGTACAGCGGGCCGCTCGAAGTCGTGCCAGCATAACTTAGTGCTATAGGGATTGTGCCCTGGCAACATACTAGGGCGATGTCACTCACAAAGCGCTGAACTTAGCGCTAGCGTGCGGGTTCTTCGGACGGCGAGGGGTTGGCGAATATATCGATGCCGGATCGGGAAATAACAGAGCAATGTGCGGAATTTGCGGGATCGTAAATCTCATCGAGTCCGATCCTGTGGATCGGATGACGATCGAGCGGATGACCGAGGCTCTCGCCCATCGCGGGCCCGACGACGCGGGGTATTTCGTCAAGGGCCAGGCGGGGCTTGGCCATCGGCGGCTTAGTATCATCGACTTGAGCGGCGGCAAACAGCCGATGTTCAACGAGGACCGGTCGGCGGCCATCGTCTTCAACGGCGAAATCTACAACCATCGGGACCTGGCAGCCGTATTGACCACCGCCGGCCACACCTTCAAGACCCGATCCGACACCGAGACCATTCTCCACGCCTATGAAGAATACGGCGACGATTGCGTTCAGCAATTCCGGGGAATGTTTGGCTTCGCCATCTGGGACCAGCGGAAACGCCGCCTTCTGCTGGCGCGAGACCGGCTGGGAGTGAAGCCGGTCTATTACTACCGTAACGGCCGCTTCCTGGCCTTCGCGTCGGAAATCAAGTCTTTGCTCGAGATCCCGTCGATTCCGCGCGAGGTGGATCCCGAAGCCCTCGACCTGTACCTGTCGCTCCGTTACGTGCCCGGCCCTCAGACCATGTTCAAGAACATATTCCGGCTGCAACCCGGGCATATCCTGGTGGCCGATGGTGGCGGAGTTCGAACCACGAAGTACTGGGACATCGATTATCCGGACCAGGAACCGCGTTCGCCGGAGTACCTGCTCGAACGGTTCCGCGAGCTGCTCGATGAAAGTGTGCGCCTGCGTTTGCTTTCCGAGGTTCCACTCGGGGTGTTTCTGAGCGGTGGACTCGATTCGAGCGCGATCCTGGCCACCATGAGCGGCGTCGCCGGCGGCGAAAGGGTCAAAACCTTCAGCGTCGGCTACGAGGCCTCGGGCGCCGAAGAGGAATCGGCCAATGAGTTCGAGTATGCGCGTCTCGCGGCCGGAACGTTTGCCTCCGATCACCACGAATACCGTTTGAACGCCAGGAACTTCGCGGAGTTCGTGCCCGAGCTGGTACGGTATCTCGATGAGCCTCTGGCCGATCCGAGTTGTATCCCCCTGTATTTCATTTCCAAGTTAGCGCGCCAACATATTACGGTGGTTCTCTCCGGTGAAGGCGCGGACGAGATTCTCGCCGGCTACGGGATCTATGGCCGTATGTTGGCTCTCGACCGGATCTACAAGAGCTCCGGGCCATTCGGCCGGCTGGCGCCGTGGATCGCGCGTCTCACGCCCTCGGAAAAGCTTCGGCACTATGTGCGGATGTGCGGCCAGCCTCTGGAAGCCCGTTACCAGGGCGTGTCCCGAGGCTTTAGCGCCGAAGGCAAGCTGCGGCTGATTGGTAAGGATCGGATGAAGCAGTCCGACCGGCGATTGCGGGAGATCTTCGGCGGGTATTTCAAAGCCGTGGAGAAGGCCTCGCCGCTGGACCGAATGCTTTATGTGGATGCCAAGGTGTGGCTGCCCGACGACATCCTGATGAAGGCCGACAAAATGACGATGGCCAATGGGCTCGAACTGCGCGTTCCGTTTCTGGATCACAAGCTGGTGGAATTCGCCGCCACGCTGCCGAACGCTGCGAAGGTCCACGGGAAGGGCGGAAAGACCCTCTTGCGCAGGGCCATGCGTGGAGTCTTGCCCGACGCCATCATCGACCGCCCCAAGAAGGGTTTTCCCATCCCCATCGGGTCCTGGCTCCGCACGTCTTTGCGGCAGTTCACACGCGACCATCTACTGTCGCGGGATTCGGCTTGCAGCCGATATGTGGATCGCGACGAAACTGCCCGCCTCGTCGAAGAGCACGAGCAGGGGGGCGCGGACCGCTCCCAGGAGATTTGGACGCTGCTGGTGTTCGAGTTCTGGC
>OCZT010001746.1_pt1 | contig 22505 bp, 18 predicted proteins | sample 1539031 | NCBI WGS metagenome assembly OCZT01 (sample SAMEA3539308, study PRJEB22396) | soil metagenome | biome: tundra; feature: field; material: soil | place: USA | collected 2010-05 | depth 0.15 m | reverse complement strand
TTGAATCCCAGCTCTTTAATGAATTAAGACTCACAGTCGCTGATGAAGCTGAATCAATTCAAACTAATGCACGACTTATAGCAATGCTCGACTGCTTTATTTCCCTTGCAGAATGCGCAGTCCAATACAACTATGTGAAACCCGAACTGGATGATAATGAAGAAATAGAGATAATAGATGGGCGACACCCCGTTGTTGAGAGAATTCTTTCTCCTGGAGATAAATACACCCCCAATAGCTGCAAATTAAATAACAGCAAAGACCAGATTATTATTCTAACCGGTCCTAATATGGCTGGTAAATCTGTTTACCTGAGACAGGTAGGTTTGATTGTGCTCCTTGCTCAGATAGGTTCATTTGTTCCTGCTAAATCTGCGAACATTGGTATAGTGGATAGAATATTCACAAGAGTGGGAGCAAGCGATAATATTACAGCAGGGGAGAGCACTTTCCTTGTCGAAATGCAGGAAGCAGCCAATATAATAAACAACGCTACCTCTAAAAGCCTCATTCTCCTTGATGAAATAGGCAGGGGAACCAGCACATTCGACGGTATCTCCATTGCCTGGTCAATCACTGAATATCTTCATGAAAACCCTTCTATAGCAGCCAAAACATTGTTTGCGACTCATTATCATGAGCTAAATGAAATGGCAGAGCTGTTCCCCCGCATTAAAAACTATAAAGTCGAGGTCAGGGAGTATGATGATAAGGTGATTTTCCTCCATAAAGTAAGCTCCGGAAGGGCGGATCATAGTTATGGAATCCAGGTGGCACAAATGGCTGGGCTCCCGTTATTTATTACAAATCGGGCGAAAGAAGTCTTGCTAAATCTCGAAAGTAAAGAACTTACGCCTTATGAAGTAAAGAAAGAAAAGCTTCAAAAACTAAAAAATGATTTCACAAACCAGATTAGCCTCTTTGAAATTAAAGATGATAAATTACGCAGTGAAATCAACGAAATTGAGATAAATAACCTTACACCCATCGAGGCACTCAATAAATTAAGTGAATTGAAGAAAAGGATCAAGGATAATGCATAAAAAGTCCCTGCTTGGCATTATAATTATACTACTGGCTATGGTGGCATGCTCCTGCACTAAGAATTATACTCCTGAACAAAAGGTCTATATAACTAGCATTGACAAAGAAAGGAAAGCAAAAGATATTTCATTCAAAAATGACGAGGACTCCCCGTTTAACCATAAATCCAAAGTTCATTTCGAGCCTCTTAAATATTATGATGTCGACCCGTCATTTGTTCTTCATAGCAAATTGTATGAGTTCCCGGTAAAAGATACTATTAAAGTCTTCGGTACCAAGGGAGAGGAACGGAAAGCAGTAAGGTTCGGATATGTTGCTTTTAAATATGATAATAAAGATTATAGAGTTAACGTATACAAGGGATATACAAGGAACGGTCAGGAATATTATAGCATCTGGTTTACAGATCAAACAACCGGAGATGAAACATATGGAGTGGGTAGGTATCTCGATTTTGAATATAATCCAGATTCTGGTTTTATTTATACTATAGATTTTAATCTTGCATATAACCCCTATTGCTCGTATAGTCCGGAATATTCCTGTGCCGTTCCTTTAAAAGAAGACCACATCGACCTTGCCATCAAAGCCGGTGAAAAACGCTTCCACTAAATCCCTAGCTTGTCTTCGGGTCCATTTGCATTATTCCGAATACATTTCCTTCCGTATCCTTACAGTAAGCCATGTAACCGACTGTGGGAATAGCCATCTTGGGCTTTACAATACTACCTCCCCCTTTTTTTATTTTATTTATGTATTCATCAACCGAAGGCACATCTATTGTATTTATTACGGATGGAAGTCCTTCCATGGGATTTACTATTCCGCCGTCAATTCCGGGCTGAGCTTTGTCTCCGGTAGTTGCCATCCAATATGGCATCGGACCATCCCATTTATTTATCTTCCAGTCGAATACCTGCGAATAAAATTTACTGGCACGTTCCGGATCCTTGGCAGCAATTTCAAAATGCACTATACGTGGCATAAATACCTCCTTAATATATAATTGTAATTGGATGAATTGTTGGTAGAAAAGATAGGATTTAGATGGTTAAAAAGTCAAGGTTCGATTTAGTGTAGTTGTTCTGTTTCAACAAGAATTCATTAAAACACAAGAGACATAAATATCTATTGGAATATTTCTGTCTCCGATAGTTTCGATTATTTTAATTAATTGCTGCTTTTTCTAATAGTTTCTTTCTTGTGTACGCAATCAATCCACCTGCATCAATAATAGCCTGTCTTGCCTTAGGCAGTGGCTCAATGGCAAATTTCTTTCCGCTTGTTCTGTTAATGATTTCTGTTTCTGTAATCTCCAATTCATCATTCTCTTTGGCTTCAATATTTGGACAAATAATAGTCCTTAAACCAAGATTACATGAGTTCTGTAAGAAGATTCTCGCATAGTTCTTTGCTACAATTATTAATTCCCATCCCTTTAACGTAGATGCCGCTTGTTCTCTGGATGATCCGCATCCGAAATTATTGTCCGCAACAATAATACTGTTACGTGGAATTTGTTTGCTGTTTAATTTCGCGCTAAACTCTTTGTAATCAATAAATGCATACTGGGGAGTTTCACTCGGAAGCACCGTTGCCATAAATCTCCCTGGATAAATTGCATCCGTCGAAATATCATCACCTAATTTAAGAACTACTTTTGTTTTCATATTAATTCACTCCTTTTCTTGGATCTGTAATTACTCCGGTAATAGCGCTTGCGGCTGCTACAGCAGGTGAGCAGAGATAAACATCAGAATTTGGATTACCTTGCCTTCCCTTAAAGTTTCTGTTTGTTGTTGAGAGAGAAACTTCTTTATCCCCCAATGCTCCTTGATGAACACCCAGACAGCATCCGCAGCCGGGATTCATTATTGTTGCTCCTGCATCGATTAAATCCAACAGGTATCCTTTGGCCATAGCTTCTTTATATATTTTCCAGGAAGCTGGGAAAATAAGCATCCTTGTATCCTGGGCAACTTTTCTTCCTTTCAGGATGGAGGCCGCTATTTCGATATCGTCAATTCTTCCGTTAGTGCATGAGCCAATAACTATTTGATTGACTTTAACTCCCGCAATTTGATCAATCGGTTTAACATTATCTACAGTATGAGGACATGCAATCATCGGAACAAGTTTACTTGCATCAATTTCAATTACTTGCTCATACTTAGCATCAGTATCCGGCACTATCATTTCGAGTTTGTCTTTAACACCTGCTTCTTCTCTTAAATAACGTGCAGTTTCTTCATCGGGTGGAACAATCCCTGATGTTGCCCCCGCTTCAACTGACATGTTGCATAGAACTAGTCTGCCTGAGGTTGACATTTCCCTTATTGTATCTCCATGGAATTCAATTACCTTAAAGTTTGCCCCTTGTGCAGAAAGTTTACCGATTAGATAAAGAATTATATCCTTAGGAGAAACAAGTTTTGGAAGTTCTCCGTTAACTACTACTTTAATTGTTCCCGGAACCTCAACATTCAGAACGGTTCCAAGTGTCCATACGCTTGCCATTTCGGTTGCGCCGATTCCAAATGAAAAAGCTCCAAGCGCTCCATGAGAAGTTGTATGGCTGTCAGTGCCGACCACAATATAACCGGGACGAACATATCCATTCTCCGGTAGAATTTGGTGGCAGATCCCTCCCTGGTCTCCACGTATGTCATGAAATTTTGAAATTCCTTGTGCAGCTACAAATTCACGTATCTTTTTCTGATTCGTTGCTGTCTTTGCGCTTTCAGCAGGTACGCGATGATCAAAAATGATCGCAATCTTGGAAGGATCCCATACATTAGGTTCAAGATTTGTCCCTTTATATACTTCTAAAAATTGATTGATAACCAATGCGCCATTTTCGTGCGACATTGCAACATCCACAGCAGGTTCAACTACATCGCCAACTTTGACTGATACTTGCCCCGTCGCCTTTGCTAATATCTTTTCAACGATAGTCTTTCCCATAGATTTCATTCTCCTATTAATTAAATAATTCCTTTTCCTTTATATATTTTAATCTCTTCATTTGAATAATTAAACTGCTTTAATAATTCTTCCGTATGCTGACCCAATGTAGGAGGAGGTGTTTCAACTTCAGCAGTGGTTTTATCAAATTTAGCTGTCAGGTTGAATAATGAAATATCTCCGATACCCGGGGTATTGATTTTCTTTAATGTCCGTCTGTGCTTTACTTGTTCCTGGCTTAATGCCGATTCAAGTGAAAGGATTTCCCCTGAAGGAATCCCTTTTTCATTCAATACATTGACCCAGCAGGATGTTTCCTTTGTCTTTAACTTTTCTTCAATGATTGGAGTAAGTTCTTTGCGGTTTCTCTTTCTTGTATCTCTTTCCTTGAAACGGGGATCCTCTTTCAATTCCGAAACTTCGAGTATATCGCATAGGTCATGCCATTGCTCTTGCTTGTTCGCAGCAATGTTTATATATCCGTTCTTTGTAATAAAAACTCCCGAAGGCGCAGCAGTAAAGTTATCATTCCCCATAAGTACTGGCTGCTGTCCCCCGATTAAAAGATTAGCTGCAACCCATCCCATATATGGCATTATTGAGTCAAGCATTGCTATATCAATGAATTGTCCCTTTCCTGTTTTTTCTCTGTAAAACAAAGCCCCCATTATTGCAAATGCTGCATTCACTCCTCCTACTGTATCGCAGACAGGAAAACCTGCGCGAAGAGGATTTAACCGCTCATCCCCATTGATAGCCATTACGCCGCTTAGCCCCTGGATGATCTGATCGTAAGCAGGTTTGAATGCATCAGGACCAGTCTGTCCAAATCCGGATATCGCGCAGTAAATTATCTTAGGATTAATCTCACAAAGTTTTTCGTAAGAGAAACCTAAACGTGCCATTACACCGGGACGGAAATTCTCAACCACAACATCAGACTCTTTAACCATCCTGCGGAAGATTTCTTTCCCTTCCTCAAATTTCATATTAAGTGTAAGGGACTTCTTGTTTGCATTCTGTGCTAGGAAACTTGTCCCCATTAACTTTTTATTATACTCGCTTACTATGCCAAGTTTGCGTGCAAGATCACCGTCTACAGGGTTCTCTATTTTTATCACCTCTGCACCGCATAGTGCCAGATGCAGTGTTGCAAATGGTCCCGCCAAAACATTTGTTAAATCTAAAACCCTTATACCATCTAATAATTTCATTTTAATAACCGTTTCAATAGTTATGTGCTATATCAGGAATTTTACCTGTTTTATAAATTACTCCCGGAAGTTCTCTCTTAAAATATTCAGCTGCTTCCTTTGCAATTGCAATAAGTTTATCAACCTGAATATCCTTCCGTAAATTCATGTTCTGAAACATATGTACTAAATCTTCTGTTGAAACATTACCTGCAGCAATAGCCGTAAATGGACAGCCGCCCAGACCTGCAAAGGATGATTCAAAAGATCTTACGCCAATTTTGTATGCCGCGTATGCATTTGTTAATCCTAATCCGTATGTATTATGAAGATGACATACACAATCTGCATTAGGGTCTAATTTGAAGATGGCAGTATATAATCTCTCAACTTGATCCGGGACAGCATGTCCTGCGGTATCAGCTAAACTAATATTGCTGATTCCATTCTCAAGGAATTTCGATACGAGGAATAAAACTTTCTCTTCAGGTATCTTTCCTTCATAACCGCAGCCGAATGCTGACTGAACTGAAACCTGGACATTTTTATCGGATGCCATTGCACTCTTTGCCATGGCAATAATTCGGTCAGTTGCTTGTTCTGTTGTCATGCCGGTGTTCTTTTGAGAGTGTGTCTCGCTTGCCGATACACCCATACAGAATAATTCAACTCCGCATGCCATTCCTCTTTCTAATCCCTTTTCGTTTAAGACTAATCCGGATAATGTTACTTTGTGCAGCTTGTTTTCCGGCAAGGAAAAATACTTGAACAATTCATCTGTGTCAGCCATTTGAGGCATTTTCTTTGGATTTACAAAAGAACCGGCCTGAATTATATCAACGCCGGTTACTGCTAATTCTTTAATCCAATTTATCTTCTGTTCGGTTGGAACAACTTCTTTCTCTGCCTGAAGCCCGTCACGAATACCGACTTCATGAATGATTATCTTTTTCATATGTCCTGTATTTTCAAATTATAATTTATCTGCTATTGCCTTCGCTATCTCCAATGTTTTGTTGCTTCCCCCCATATCATAGGTTCTCACTTTACCTTCAGCAATTACTTCAGCAGTAGCTTTCTCAAGTTTGTCGCCTAATGCTTTTTCGCCAAGCCAGTCAAGCATCATCTTGGCAGCAAGTATTGTTGCAATCGGATTTACCTTGTATTGTCCGAAATACTTTGGAGCAGAACCGTGGGTCGGTTCAAATACGGCTAACTTCTCTCCAATATTTCCTGAACATCCGAAACCCAGTCCTCCAACCATCTGAGCACAAAGATCGGAGATAATATCACCATAAAGATTCGGTGCCACAAGCACATCATAGTTAAATGGATTTTTCAGAAGCCACATTGTCATGGCATCAATATTTGCATCATCCATTTTAATTTCAGGGTAATCCTTAGCAACCTCTTTGGCTATTTCAAGGAAAAGTCCGTCAGTTGCACGCACTACATTTGCCTTATGTACCACTGTAACTTTCTTGCGCTTAAACTTCCGCGCAAAATCAAAAGCAGCACGTATAATTCTCTCCGAACCCTTCTTTGTGTTAATCTTTGTTGAAATTGCATATTGATCTAATGGTAATTTGCTGAAAGCCGAAAATGGTTTTGATAATTTGGAAAGAACATCTGCTAATTCCTGGGGGACTGGATTGAATTCAACCCCTGAATATAAATCTTCAGTATTCTCTCGGAAAACAACAATATCAATATTCTCTTTGAAGTTGAGTGGGTTACCGGGATAAGCTTTAATTGGTCGCAGGCATATGTATAAATCAAATAACTGACGCATGCGGACTATAGGTGAACGATATATTAGCCCTTTTCCCTTTAATTCCGGAACTAATTCAGCTTCAGCAGCTTTAACTGGCTTCGATGTAATGGCTCCGAACATTGAAGCATCAACGCTTTTTAATAAATCGATTGTACGTTGCGGAAAGGCATCCCCCTCTTTACACCAGAATTCCCACCCGATATCTCCATGTATATATTCTGCATTAAGGTTTAATTTATCTAAAACAATTTTAGCCGCTTCAAGAACTTCTATTCCAATGCCGTCGCCGGGCAGCCAGGCGATCTTATATTTAGCCATGATATCTCCTGATTGAACTTAAAAATTAATATTTATTATATAATTCTTAAAAATTGCATCTCAAAATTACTACTTAATTACGGTTACACAAAAGGGTAAATATTAAAAACTTGGCAAATATTGCCTTTTATGTAAATTCATTTATGAATATTTGTTTTTTGGTTTATCTTCTTGAAAAATAATTTTAACTTAACTAAATGATTAAATATATTTTTTCTCTTTGGTTCGTACTCTCAGTTTATTCCGGCATAAATGCCCAGGAAAATATATCCGGGACGGATGTTAAGAAAACATTTTATCCCAATGGAGTTCTCAAAACGCAGGGTGATTATAAGAATGGTCGGTTGAATGGTTTATATCTTGAATATTATCCCGATGGCAAGTTATGGAAAAAATGGAGCTTTGAAAACGGAAAGGAGAATGGACAATCGGTATGGTTCTTCCCCGACGGTAAGATAAGTATTGAATGGAATTATCGTAACGGACTCCGGGAGGGAATTTCCAAATGGTATTATGAAACCGGTGAGAAATGGGCTGAACAGAATTATAGGATGGGAAAACTTGATGGTATAACTCATACATATTATAAGACAGGAGAATTACAGGGCGATTGGAATTTTATAAATGGGATACTGCAGGGAATTTCCAAAACTTATTTTAAAGCTGGGAAAGTCGAAGTAGAAAGAAGATTCGTTAATGGAATTCTTCAGGGAGAAACAAGAGTCTTTCATGAAAATGGAGCCGTCGCCCTTGATGCATATTATAAAAATAACCGGCTTGAAGGGGATGTGAAAATTCTTGATATGGGGGGAACGTTAAGAGTTAAAGATACCTATATCGCTGATGAACTGATAAACAGAATCAGATATGACTATAAAGGAAAATTTGAAAACCAGGAAAAAACCACAAAGAATTTTTATCCAAATGGATCTGTTAAGGAAGAAGTTTTTATAAAAGATGGGAAAAAAGAAGATTTCGTGAAAAGATATTATGAGAGTGGATTCCTGAAAGAGGAATGGCATTATATTCATGATACACTGAATGGTTACTCGTATACTTTTTTTGAGAATGGGGCCGTACAGTCAGAAATTGTTTATGACAAGGGAATAAGAAAAGGAAATTCTAAATTATATTCCCCTTCAGGCATTCTTGAATCGGAAACAATGTACGATAACAATAAAAAAAATGGTATTTATATTACTTATTATGATACAACTGGTACACTGAAATCCTCAGCTAATTATATAAATGATCTACTGACAGGCGAATATAGAACATATTATGAGAATGGACTTATAAAATCCCGAGTAAATTATCAGGACGGAATGCTGGTCGGTAAAATGATTACTTATTATAAGGTTAGTGCAGTTAAACAGGAGGAGAATTATTCTGACGGCATACGTACAGGATGGTTGAGGGAGTTTTTCGAGAATGGTAAATTGAAAAAAGAAGAGATGTATAAGGATGGAAAAATGGAGACTATGAAAGAATATAATCTTGCAGGAGACCTTATTTCAACATTTGGGTATAAATAGGATATATATGAAAAAAAATAATCCTGATCATCTGCAGAAGTTTACAGCTGGGTTAATCCAAATCTCATTGGAAAAGGATGTAAATCAAAATCTTGAAAAAGCTGTTGCTTGGGTCAGTAAAGCTGCAAAGGAAGGAGCACAGGTAATCTGTTTGCCCGAGCTATTCAGATCTCGTTATTTCTGTCAGAAAGAAAATATAGATTATTTCGATTTAGCCGAATCTATTCCCGGTCCCTCTACCAAAAACCTTGGTAAAATAGCTAAAGAAAATAAGGTGGTTGTAGTAGCCCCGGTATTTGAAAAGAGAGCTCCTGGGATTTATCATAATACGGCTGTAATTATAAATACAGATGGGGAAATTGCAGGACTATACCGCAAAATGCATATTCCTGATGATCCTTCATATTATGAGAAATATTATTTTACTCCGGGGGATCTTGGATATAAATCCTTTGCCACAGAGTTTGGTAAAATAGGCACTCTGATCTGTTGGGACCAATGGTATCCCGAAGGAGCAAGATTGACAGCATTAAGAGGAGCAGATATAATATTTTATCCGACCGCAATCGGATGGCATCCTAATGAAAAAAAAGAGCATGGTAAACCTCAGTTCGATTCGTGGATAACAGTTCAAAGAGGACATGCTATTGCTAACGGTGTATACGTTGCCGCTGTAAATCGTATTGGTCTTGAAAAAGAAAATGAGAACTCTGCCGGAATCGAGTTCTGGGGTTCATCATTTATCTGCGATCCACAGGGAGTTATAATTGCCCAGGCTTCTCAAAATAAAGAGGAACTAATTCTGGCCGGGATTGATCCTAGCAGAATTGAATATATCAGACGCAATTGGCCTTTCCTCAGGGACAGAAGGATCGATTCCTATAACGGAATAACCGAACGTTTTCTGGAAGAGAATGAAAACTAAAAAGGATTTGCAATATATACTCCCGGCAGAATGGGAAAAACATGAAGCTACATGGATAGGATGGCCACATAATAAAGAGGACTGGCCTGGCAAGTTTTCTCCTATTCCATATGTTTATGCAGAGATTGTAAGAATAATTTCAAGGGGAGAATTGGTAAGGATTCTTGTTGAGAATGATACCCATGAGAAGAAAGCAAGGAAAGTATTAAAATCAGTCGGTATTGATTTTGATAAAGTTGAGTTTTATAAAATTAAAACCGATAGGAATTGGCTTAGAGATGCAGGACCCCAGTTTGTTAAGAATATAAATGGACAAACCAATCTTGTACATTTCAGGTTTAATGCATGGGCTAAATACGATAATTATAAAAAGGATAAAAATATTCCGGGATTTATTTCCTCTAAAATGAAATTACCTATTATTCCTGCATTGTATGATAAACAACAAGTAGTTCTTGAAGGGGGTGCAATTGATATAAATGGGAAGGGGACACTTATAACAACCGAAGAATGTTTGCTGGATCCAAATGTCCAGATTAGAAATATAGATTTCACCAAACAGGATTATGCAGAAGTATTTAATAAATTTCTGGGTATAAATAACATAATCTGGCTAGGCAATGGAATTAAAGGGGACGATACACACGGACATGTTGATGATCTTTGCAGGTTTGTAAATGAAAAGACATTACTTGTTGTTTCTGAGGATAATGAAAAAGATGAGAATTTTATTCCCCTTAAAGAAAACTATGAGAGACTTCAGGATGCTAATCTTGAAGATGGCAGTAAACCCGAAATAATAAAACTTCCTATGCCTTCCCCTGTTATATTTAAAGGAGAAAGACTCCCGGCAAGCTATGCTAATTTCTATATTTCGAATTATGCTGTACTTGTTCCGACATTTAATGATCCTATGGATAGAAAAGCATTAAGAATTATCAGTGACCTTTTTCCTGACCGCGAAGTTATAGGTATTCATTCGGTAGATCTTGTATGGGGTTTAGGAACCTTGCACTGCATTACTCACGAACAGCCTTATTTTGATATTTTGCCTCAAAAGATTTAATTTTAGTACAAATAAGCGGGGTTCTTATGAAAAAGGTTAACTTACTTTTTTTATTAGTTTTCTATGCCTCTCGAGTTTGTCCCCAATCCGGATTCTCCCTCGAAGATTATAAACAGTTCCTAAATTCACATCAGAATATGACTGCTTCTGATCTGCTCCAAATGTATAATGCAGGAACCTTTACAGCAGATCTGAACCTAAATTTGAGCAATGTGACCTATTTTGATTCTATATGTTTAAAATACAACCTTACTGATTATGAGAAACAGCTTGTACAGCAGCATGGATTCATGGCATCCTAACGATTATCGTTTGATTCATTTGATGATGCTGTCAGGGATATTTACTATAAAGATCTGCCGGTATTTGTTACTGCAGATGCAATATTGCATTCAGTACACAAATCATACGATTTAATTCTAATGCATACTGAAGGGGAAATACTCATTCAGAATATGAAAGATATTTTAACATTACTGCATAATCAAGTCCCCTTGCTTATTGCACAATACGGCTCCAATACAGATATGCAAGAAAGTTTAAAAGACCTTGATATTTACTTCGGAATTGCAAAAAAGCTGCTCGGTATCAATACAACATTTTATTATTCCTCTAATAATGCTCGATCTGATTCAATAATGGATTGGATCAATACATTGCAGGTGCCACTCACTTCGCTATTCGGAGAGAAACTGCATTATATAGACTTCAGCCAGTTTAAACCCCGGGGACATTATGCAAACCCAGCAAATATTCAAATGTATCCTGACCTGCCGAAATATTTCAAGACAATGATGTGGCTGGGAAGGATAGAAATTTATCTTCTTCCTCCAACATATCATATCGGGGCAAATGATATTTCCGCACAGAGGTCTGTAATTCTGGCATCATTGGTACATAAGGCTGCAAAAAATTCTACTGCTTATGATGCTATCCAGAGATTTGACAATATAATTAAGTTATTTGTTGGAGAATCTGATAATGTCACTTTATTTAACCTTGATGAACTTTTGCAAACAGCAGGAATTACTGATCCTGTACAATTAACAGACAATATGAAGTTAATGGCTTTCCAGGATTCCCTGATATCAAAACCTTTTGCATTTCAGAAGATAAACTCACAAATTTTAATAACAGATCCCATGAACCCGGATAGCATAATACCGGCGTCTTCATTTATGCTATTAGGTCAAAGGTTTATTATAGATTCGTATATAACTGCACAGGTGGTTTATGATCGGATAAAATATAATAATTATAAAGTTTGGCGCCCCCTTCCTTCGACACTTGATGTATTGTTCGGATTGGGGAATGACGCTTCCGGGCAGCTGCTAAAAACCGAGTTAGATAATTACCATTATTCTACTAACCTTGCATCGTTAAGGTACCTTATAAACGGATATGACAGCACATTCTGGAATTCAAGCCTTTTCAATATTTGGCTGAATGGGATAAGACAATTAAATCCTCCGGCGCAAAGAATAAGCCTACCCCCTTTTATGACCACTGCTGCGTGGTGGCAGGAGAAAATGAATACACAGCTTGGCAGTTGGACGGAGCTGCGGCATGATAACCTTCTTTATGCCAAACAGTCATATACGGGCGGGATAACTTGTTCATTCCCTCACAGTTATGTAGAGCCTTACCCTGAATTCTATATTACAATGAAGAATTTTGGTATAAAATTAAAAGAAATTATTCAACCGTTAACCTTCTCACAAGATTATTGGAAAGTTTTAATTACGCAATATTGTGATAATCTTTCCGGTTCGTGCGACACATTATCAGGAATTGCAGTAAAAGAATTAAATGATATACCTTTAACTAATTCAGAAATATCATTTCTTAAATCTATGTTACAATATAATCCGGATGATTATTACAGTTATAATGGATGGTATTGCAAAATGTTCTTTGATTATAATGATCAATTTATTACAAAGAATTTTATTGTTGCCGATATTCATACATGTCCAACGGATGCAAGCGGGAATATAGTCGGCTGGGTAAAACATGTTGGAACAGGGAAAATAAACCTTGGAGTATTTGTTGTAAAGAATCCGGATAATATATCAGTAGCTTATGTCGGTCCTCTGTATAGTTATTATGATTATACTACAAATGATTTTTTGAGATTGACTGATGGGGAGTGGGACAGCACATACCTGGCACTTTCATTAAGGCCTGACTGGGTTAATCTGTACTTGGCGGACAGCAAAGGGCTAAGCCGTGGATCCGGGGGTCAATTATTAACTAGCGTAGCCAATGACAATCCTTCTGCAAAAGTTCCTATGGATTTTGTATTGCTGCAGAACTATCCTAATCCATTTAACTCAACCACTCTGATAAAATTTTCTGTGCCAACTGATAAATCAAATAATCTTGTTGAGTTAACTATTTATAATATACAGGGAATGGTTGTTAAAAAATTAGTCAATGAAAAACTTCAGACAGGAAACTACGTTACAAGGTGGGAGGGAATAAACGATAACAATTTTAAAGTAACCAGCGGTGTTTATTTCTGCAGAGGAAGGATAGCTTCTAATTTATTTGATTGCATTTCTTTATATTTAATTATTAAAGATGACAGGTAAAAGTTGAGCACCTTATTGACAGTTTCGGAGATCACCAAAGAAATAAAGCAAATTTTGGAGGATGGATTTTCCAATGTTTCCATTATCGGTGAAATTTCCGGGTTTAAGGCACATGTCTCCGGTCATTGGTATTTCAACCTTAAAGATTCGAATGCGGTTATTTCCTGCACCATGTGGAGGGGAATGAATAGTAATGTTTTTTTCACCCCACAGGATGGGATGAAAGTAATAGTTGGAGGTAGAATTACCGTTTACCCTCCTAGGGGAAATTACCAGGTTGATGTAAGATCTATGCGTCCTGCCGGAGCAGGGGAATTACAAGCAGCCTTTGAATTATTAAAGCAAAGGCTTGCTGCGGAAGGATTGTTTGATCAGAAGTATAAAAAGCCGCTTCCGATTCTATCTAAAAAGATTGGGATAATTACAGCGATTGACGGTGCAGCATTTCAGGATATGAAAAGTGTTGCCGAAAGAAGGTTTCCCCTTGTTGAAATAGTTGTCTGTCCAACGAGAGTACAGGGAACCGGGGCAGCCGAAAATATAGTAGAGAATATAGAAGAGCTTAATAAACACAAAGATATAGATGTCATTATTCTGGCAAGGGGAGGAGGATCGATTGAAGATTTATGGGCTTTTAATGAAGAAATTGTAGCCCGTGCAATATTCAATTCCAAAATATCCATTGTGACAGGAGTAGGGCATGAGGTAGATTTTACGATTGCAGATTTTGTTGCAGACTTAAGAGCTCCTACACCATCGGCTGCAATGGAACTGCTGACCCCTGATAAAAACGACTTCATTTCTTTTATTAGTGATTTTGAAAATAACTCCTTACAGCTGCTTGAAAACATATTCAAATCGAAAAAGGAAAAAGTGCATAATGCATTAAATTCTTATGGATTCAGAACTCCGGCAGGTATCCTAAGGCGCAGAGCACAGGAAGTAGATAATATCCTCTATAAAATAGTGCAGTGTACAGACAAGAATATTTTAATTAAAAATAACAGAGTTTCTTTGCTTGTCAAATCTCTTGAATCTCATGATTTGCAAAGAACATTAAAAAAAGGTTTTGTTTTAGTTAAACAGGAATCTAAATTTATAACTCGTTCTGAAAACCTTAATCAGGAAATACCCGCTTCTCTTAAATTCTATGATGGCGAAGTAACTGTAAAAATATCAGAATAAGTCTTATCTTTAAACCGAATAGTCTTACTGTTTATTATTTTTAATATAAATGAAAAAGAAAAACATAAATACGTTTGAAACTGAACTATCAAGACTTCAGGAAATCTCTAACCTTCTTGATAATGATGAACTTGATCTTGAAACTGCAATGAAACTTTATGAAGAAGGGGTGGAGCTATCCAGTTCCTGCATCCAGACTCTTAAAGAAGCGGAAGTCAGGATAACTGAAATTAAAAAGAAGCTGGACAAGATAAAGACAGAGGACGAAGAATTTTTAGAATAACAGACGGAGTTCGATTAAAAATGCTTGATACCGAAAAATATCCTGTCCTTAGTAAAGTTGAATTTCCCAAAGATATTCGTAACCTGGATATTCTTCAGCTTAAACAATTGTGCACGGATATCAGGGAATATTTAATTGATACTATTTCTGAAACAGGAGGACATTTCGGCGGGGGATTAGGCACAGTAGAACTTACCGTAGCAATCCATAAAGTATTTAATACTCCCTACGATCAGGTTGTGTGGGATACCGGGCACCAGGCATATCCTCATAAAATATTAACAGGCAGAAAAGATAAATTAAGTACAATCAGAAGGCTTAACGGCATCAGCGGATTCCTTAAAAGATTAGAAAGTGAATATGATACTTTCGGAGCCGGACACGCATCGACCTCTATTTCAGCGGCTCTGGGGATGGCTGTTGCACGTGATATGAAAAAGGAAACAAGGAAAATTGTTGCTATCATAGGGGATGGTGCTATGACTGGTGGCTTGGCTTATGAAGCAATGAACAATTCGGGAATTATTAAATCTAACCTAATTGTAGTGCTCAATGATAATAATATGTCCATTGGACCTAATGTCTGGCAGATATCAAATTACTTCACTGAAATGATTGCGCATCCTGATTACAATAAACTTAAAGGACAAGTCTGGGATCTTACCGGAAAACTTGATCATTTCGGGGACAGGATACGGAAAGTAGCAGGTCGTATTGAGTATGGTATTAAGGCAGTTATTACTCCCGGTATACTATTCGAAGCCCTCGGTTTTAGGTATTTTGGTCCAATAAACGGACATAATGTCCACCAGCTAATTAAAATATTTGAACAGGTAAAAGATCTTAAAGGTCCAATCCTGGTGCATGTAAATACACAGAAGGGGAAAGGATATAAACCAGCTGAAGGACATGAGCAGAAATTCCATGCTGCAACCCCATTTGATAAAATGACGGGGAAGGTTTATAAGAAACCAGATTCCCTTCCTTCATATACCTCAATTTTTGGTAATGCCCTGGTAGAAATTGTTAAGGATGATCCTAAAGTAATTGGAATAACAGGTGCTATGGGAGACGGTACGGGTTTGGATATTCTGCAGAAAGCGTTTCCCCAAAACTATTTCGATGTTGGAATTGCCGAAGGGCATGCCGTCACATTTGCTGCCGGAATGGCTACTCAGGGGATCATTCCTGTAGTTGCTATTTATTCAACATTTCTACAGAGAGGATTTGACCAGATTGTGCATGATGTTGCTTTGCAGAAACTGCATGTCGTTTTTATACTCGACAGAGCCGGGTTAGTTGGTGCAGATGGACCCACGCATCACGGAGCATTCGACCTTTCCTATTTAAGGTTGATACCTGGAATGGTTATTATGGCGCCCAAAGATGAAGCTGAGTTGAGGAATATGCTATATACCGCAATTCAGTATAAGGAAGGCCCTGTTGCAATCAGATACCCAAGAGGATCTGCTTTTGGAGTTCCTATTAAAGAAGGATTTGAATTAATAGAAATAGGGAAAGCCGAACAGCTGGCCGATGGAGAAGGTATGGCATTGCTTGCAATAGGGTCAATGGTGGATTATGCTTTGAAGGCAGCTGAAAGATTAAAACCGGATGGAATATCATGCGAGGTTATTAATATGCGATTTGCCAAACCACTTGATACAAATTTATTAGATAGAATTGCAAAAAAACATTCAAAGATCATAACCCTCGAAGAGAGTACGCTTGTAGGAGGATTTGGTTCGGGAGTTCTTGAATACTTTGCGGAAAAAAATTATAAATGTGATGTTTTAAGGATAGGACTTCCTGATAGTTTTGTTGATCATGGCACACAGGCAGAACTTCATCATCTGCTCGGAATTGATCCGGAAGGGATAGCAGACAAAGTTAAAATATTTTATAGAAGTAATAGTGTTAATCAAAAGATAGAGATCTAAATGGAAACGGTAAAGGTAGCAGTAATAGGCCTCGGGGGGATAGCGCAGCTTGTTCATTTGCCCAACCTGATCAAAGCAAACAATGTATCAGTTACTGCAGTAGCTGAAATCAATAAAAACCGTCTGAATACTATTGCTGATAAGTTCAATATCGTTGAACGATATACAAATTATGAAGAACTTTTGGAGAAAAGTGATTGTGATGCTGTAATCGTAGCTACACCTACAGCAACGCACAAGGAAATTACAATTTCCGTATTGCATGCAAAGAAAGATGTTCTTGTAGAGAAACCTCTGGCAAGAACTTATGAAGAAGCTAAACCAATCGTGGAAGCTGCAAGAAAGAACAAACGCAAGATTATGGTAGGGATGAATCTCAGGTACAGGCCCGATGCCATGCTGTTAAGAAGTCTTATTAAGAATGATGAAATTGGAACTCCTCTGTATGTAAAATGCGGGTGGTTCAGGTCGCAGAGCAGCAAAGGAAAATGGTTTACCAGGAAAGAAGAATCGGGCGGGGGTGTAATAATTGATTTAGGAATATTACTGCTTGATCTTTCTTTATGGCTGCTGAATTATCCTCCTGTCGAAACTGTTTCCACCCAGAGATATTTTCTTAACACAAACAATGTGGAAGATACATCGGTAAGTTTTATCAGATGCCAGGATTCTTCAATCATCAGTATGGAGGCAAGCTGGTCACTTCCTGTAGAAAAAGACATTTTTTATTTGAATATTTATGGTACGAAAGGGACAGCATCCTTAAATCCCTTCAGGGTTTTCAAAAGAGTGGAGGACCAGTTAATCGATCTTACCCCTGCCGGATCTGAAAGCCCTTTAAGTCTTCTCCGGAAATCATATCTTAATGAACTTAAAAGTTTTATTGGTGCCGTAAAGGGACTAAATCCTATATTTTCATCGGGAGAAGAGGCATTATCAAGAATGCAAGTTGTTGAAGCGATGTACAAATCTGCTTTGGAAAACCAGGAAATAAAGATTAAAGATTTATGAATGATAAAATACTACCCGATGAATCTGCGGGGATAACTATTTAGACAGGCCTGTCCAGCCGCCCCCAAATTATTTTTATTACTTTAACAATCCATTTATTTTTTACCACATTGCATATAATAAGGGAAAACAGTCATTTTAAGTTCCTTGAATGCGGGGCTCAATTTTGGTATATTTTCAGTTCAAATTTTGATATGCAAAAACCAAGGAGAAAATGTTGAAAGGAAAAATCGAGCAGGAAGTAATTCCTGTGAGGGAGACTTCTATTGTTGATGATATGCCGGAAATACTTCCTATACTGCCTTTACGGGATATAGTAATTTTTCCTTATATGATCTTCCCTGTTCTGGTCGGACGGGAACAATCAATAAAAGCTGCTAACTATGCTTTAGAAAATACAAAATATATATTTCTCTCTACACAGAAAAAATCATCTATTGAGGACCCCAAAGTAGAAGATGTTTTCCTGGAAGGTACGATAGCCAAGATAGTTCAGATCTTAAAATTACCCAATGGATTAATGAAAATTCTGGTTGATGGACTTCTGCAAGGTAGAATAAATGAATTTACCGAACGAAAGGAATTCTTTGAAGCGAAAATTGAGGTTATAGTACCTGAACTATTTAATGACCATGAAATGAATGCTCTTGTCAGGCAGATGTCACAGTTATTCAAGGATTATGTTAAGATCAGCAGGAACATACCTAATGAGGCAGTGTCTGCTTTTGAAAACATAGATGAACCGGACCGTAAATTATATTACGTGGCAGCAAATATTAGTCAGTCAATCGATGTTAAGCAAACCATTCTTCAGAAATTCGTATTAAAGGAACAGTATTATGAAGTGATCAAAATATTGAATTCCGAAATAGACATACTAAAGATTGAAAAGGAGATTGATAATAAAGTTCAGGAGAATATTGCCAAAACACAGAGGAAATTTATTATCCAGGAGCAGATAAAAATCCTGCAGGATGAATTAGGTGAAGATGAAGATAATACACCTGAATTTCAGAAACTAAAAGAGCAGATTAAGAAATCCAAGATGCCGTCTGAAGCTGAGTTTAAGGCATTTGAAGAATTAACCAAGTTAAGAAAAACTCCTTCCATGTCCCCGGAATCAACGGTAATAAGAAATTATCTTGAATGGATGACGGAGGTACCCTGGTCAAAAAGATCAAAGGATAACCTTAAAATAAATCACGTTCAAAGAATTCTGGACGAAGATCATTTCGGATTAGAGAAACCCAAGGAAAGAATAATTGAACATATAGCTGTACTTAACCTTGTTAAACAGATGAAAGGACAGATACTCTGTTTTGTCGGACCACCGGGAGTCGGAAAAACATCTTTGGGCAAATCCATAGCAAGGGCATTGGGAAGAAATTTTGTACGAATTAGTCTTGGCGGAATCAGGGATGAAGCTGAAATAAGAGGGCACAGGAAAACATATATTGGTTCCATGCCCGGTAAAATATTACAATCTATGAAGAAAGCAGGGACCATCAATCCGGTAATGCTTCTTGATGAAATTGATAAGATGAGCATGGATTTCCGCGGTGACCCCTCAAGCGCAATGCTTGAGGTATTGGATCCCGAACAGAATTCGACTTTCAATGATCATTACCTTGAAGTTGATTATGATCTTTCGCAGGTTATGTTCATTACTACAGCAAACGTGAGGTATAATATTCCTTTACCTTTGCAAGACAGAATGGAGATTATCGATTTATCCGGTTACCTGGAACATGATAAGCTTGAAATTGCTAAGAGACATTTAGTTCCGAAACAGCTTGAAGCCCATGGTTTAGCGAATAAAAAAGTCACCATCACTGATAAAGCCATAATGAAAATCATTACAGAATATACACGGGAAGCGGGTGTAAGAAATCTTGAAAGAGAACTCGCATCCGTGTGCAGAAAAATGGCGAAAGATATTGTAGTTAAGGAATCGTCTAAAGGGAAAGAAAGAAATAATAAATATTTAATTGATGAAATTAAGGTAGAAGAATACCTGAAAATTCCCCGGTACAGGTACCAGAGGCATAGTAAGGAAAATATAGTTGGAAGTGTAACTGGGCTTGCATGGACAAGTGTAGGCGGCGAGATTCTATCTGTAGATGTAACTATTATGAGTGGTTCCGAAAAACTTACTCTTACAGGTCAGCTTGGAAATGTTATGAAGGAATCAGCTCAGGCAGCCTTAAGCTATATTCGTTCAAGAGCGAAAGAACTTAAACTTGATGTTAATTTCTTCAAAGGAAAAGAAGTTCATATTCATCTTCCAGAAGGAGCAATTCCCAAAGATGGTCCTTCAGCAGGTATCACTATGGCGATGGCGCTTTATTCTGCTATCTCTGGAAGACCTGCTTCAAATAATATAGCCATGACCGGGGAAATTACACTGAGGGGAAATGTACTTCCGATTGGAGGCTTGAATGAAAAACTTATCGCTGCCAAAAGATATGGCATTGAAACTGTCCTTATCCCAAGAGATAATGAAATTGACTTAAAAGAGATTGCTTCCAAAGTAACCGACGGATTAAAGATAATACCGATTGATAAAATTGAAGATGCAATCCCTTATGTTTTTCCTACGGTAACAAAAGTAGCTAATTCATTCAGGAAGAAGATTCCTCTGAAAAAGAAAAGTAAAAGGAAATAAGGTTTGGCAGAAGAGTTTGTAATAGATAAGACTCAATCAGTTCAGAAGCAATATGAAGAGTTATCAATAATAATTAAAGGTCTCCTTAATAAAAATGATAACAGACTTTCTAATCTTTCAAATTTTACTGCTGCGCTAAAACAGACTTTTGATAAGATAAACTGGGTTGGGTTCTATCTGTTTGACGGGGAGAAACTATACCTGGGACCTTTCCAGGGGAAAGTGGCTTGTACTCAGATTGAGCTTGGTAAAGGTGTCTGTGGTTCCGCTGCAAGTAGCCTCAGGACAATTATTGTTCCTGATGTTAACAAATTTCCGGGGCACATAGTATGTGATTCTGATTCAAAATCAGAGATTGTTATTCCACTTATAAAAAATGATAAACTATTGGGTGTACTGGATATAGACAGTGCTTTTTTAAATACATTTGATGAAAAAGACAAGAAATATCTTGAATATATTTGTAACTTTCTAACAGAGGAAATTTTTTAAGGCAAATATGAGTTTTATAGTAACAGCAAGAAAATGGCGTCCTCAAATATTTAATGATGTAGTCGGTCAGGAACATATTACCGCCACGCTTAAGAATGCTATAAAGAATAACAGGATTGCGCATGCATATATCTTTGCAGGTCCCCGCGGTGTAGGCAAAACAACAACAGCGCGCATACTTGCAAAAGCACTTAACTGTCTGCATCCTGTTGATAGTGAACCATGCAATAAATGTGAACTATGCCTTTCTATCCAGAATGGGCAGTCAATGGATATAATTGAAATAGACGGCGCCTCCAACAGGGGTATTGATGAGATCAGGACTTTAAGAGAATCTGTAAAATATGCTCCATCAAGGGGCAAATACAAGATTTACATTATTGATGAAGTACATATGTTGACGAAGGAATCTTTTAATGCATTCCTTAAGACTCTGGAAGAACCACCTTCTCATACTATTTTTATTTTTGCAACAACAGATATTCAAAAGGTACCTCTCACAATAATATCCAGGTGCCAGCGTTTTGATTTCAGGAGGATACAGCTTAATACTATTAAATCTCTTTTGAAGGAAATAGCAAAATCAGATAATATTGAAATAGATGATAAGACCTTAACGATCATAGCCAAGAAAGCTGATGGAGCACTCCGTGATGCCGAAAGCTTTTTTGATCAGATTGTGTCATACTGCGGAGATAAGATCGACCAGGAAACAGTATCCAAAATGCTTAATCTTATTGATGATGAGATTTATTTTAATATTTCAGATGCTGTGTTGAAAAAGGAGTTTAATGAGGTTTTCCGTGTATCAAGTTTATTATTTGATAATGGCTATGATTTTGGTGACTTCATTAACGGTCTGATAGAGCACTTCAGAAATATACTGACTGTTATACTTACCAAGAAAACAGAACTAGTTGAAACCGCTGAAGTTTACAAATCACATTATTTAGAATATATTGGCCAATATACTGAAGGAGACCTTCTTAGAATTCTCAATTTCTTAAATAAGACACAGCAGGAAATGAGATTTACACAGAATCACCGTCTTAAAGTAGAAATTGCTTTAAGTCATCTTATAGGTTTTGAAAGAAGCCTGACTATATCCGAATTATTGGGCAGGATTGACGCTCATAGTTTAACTTCTGATCTGAATTTATTGAGAGAGCCTGAAAAAAAAAGTTATAACCCAATAAGAGTGAGTGTACCTATTGAAAAATCCAATGTTGATAAACCTATTATTCTAGCTGAAACATGGGAACCTATAAAGAAAGAGCCGCTGAAAGTAACCCTTATCGGAAAGAATCCGGTTAAGGAAATTCGTTCTAAAGAAGCATCCCATAATGATATAAGTGATTTTTCATTTGATTCGATTGTTAAGAAATGGGAAGTTTTTGTTAATGCGGTTATTACCGAGAGAAAATTTTCGTTAGGTCCTTATGTAGGGAATCTTGAACTTGTAAGTCTTGAAGGAAATAAGCTTAAAGTATTCCTTAATGATGAAGACGGGAAAAAA
>OCZT010001745.1_pt1 | contig 22510 bp, 17 predicted proteins | sample 1539031 | NCBI WGS metagenome assembly OCZT01 (sample SAMEA3539308, study PRJEB22396) | soil metagenome | biome: tundra; feature: field; material: soil | place: USA | collected 2010-05 | depth 0.15 m | reverse complement strand
TCATTCGTGCTCACAATCGTCGCGGCTGGATCGCCGCTCCTCTGATATTGACACAGATTTCCGAGAAAGGTTGCGGGTTTATGAGGTGAGGAGGACGAAAACACAGGGATGGGCGGAGACAGGTCTGTGCGGATGTCCATTACAATGTGAGCATGCAGACAACTACAGATCACGCCACGCAAGCGGAACAACTGGGCTTATCCCGCTGGCTTCTTCCCGTCATTATTCTTGTGGCCTTTACCATCCGCCTGGTGGTGGTCTGCTTTACTTATCGCGACCTGCCCGACGCGGATAAATATTACGAGCAGTTCGGCTGGGAGATGGGCTGGATTGCGCGCGCACTGGCCAGCGGGCATGGATTCAGCTCGCCGTATTATCCCATCAGCGGACCCACCGCCATCGAATCTCCGCTCTATCCGGCACTGCTCGCTGTTGTTTTCAAGCTGTTCGGCATCTACTCGCTGACCTCGGGATTCGTCATCCTCTCCATCAACAGCCTGCTGAGCGCCCTCACCTGCATCCCGATCTACTTCAGCGCCAAATATTCTCTCGGCATGCGAGGCGCGCGGGTTGCGGCCTGGGTCTGGGCCTTTTATCCTTTTGCCATCTACTTCTCCGCCGGCCGTGTCTGGGAGTATGCCCTGACCGGGTTGCTGTTCACCACCTGCTTCTGCATTGCGCAACGCCTTCACCATACCTCGAATCTTTTTGCCTGGCTTGGCTGGGGCGCGCTCTGCGGCCTCACCGCGCTCTCCAATCCAGCGATTCTCTCCTCGGTTCCGTTCCTGCTTTTGCTGGCGCTCTACAAGGTATACAAGGCGGGCGGGCGCTGGCTGGTCAATGGCGCGCTCACCTCAGTTGCGCTACTCGCCGTCCTCACCCCGTGGACCGTGCGCGACTACCGGGTCCTCGGCGTGCTCTGCCCCATCCGCGACAACATCTGGCTGGAGTTTTATGCCGACGACTTTGGCAATGCGCCCATGGATTCATCCTCGCCGCCGAGCGCGGACGGAAGGCCCTATCCGGCCAGCAACCCGGCGGAGTTGCGCAAGTATCTCGCCATGGGCGAAACGGCCTACCTGGCGGAAAAACACGACCTGTCCCTCGATGACTTCCACCATCATCCCCACTATGCTTTTCTGGTTACAAAAACTCTGCGCCGCATTGTTTATTACTGGACGGGGTTCTGGAGCTTCTCCGCCGAGGAGCTGCGGGCACAACCATACGCGCCGGAAAACTGTTTTTACGTCAGTTGCATTACGCTGCTGATGCTGCGCGGCATCCGCCGCTTCTGGCGCCAGAACCGCACTGCTCTCTGGCCCTATCTGGTGCTTATCGGCATCTTTCCGCTGACCTATTATCTAACCAAGCCGATTATGGATTATCGCCAGGCGATTGAGCCTGCCGTCATCGTTCTTGTGGTTTCCGGCGTGCTGCCGTGGAAACGTCTCCAACCCGGTCGCCTCATTTGCTGGGCCGGAGCGGAACGCGCGCTGGAGCCGGAATTTAGAGCGAAACCAGAGTAAACGTGTCCTTGTCGAGAGTGTTCAAGGTGGCTTTTTTAAAAGGGAAAAAGCCACTCGGCGGAGTTGCTTCAGGGTACAGCTACTCTGGTTTCGCTATGCCGCAACCTCTCCCAAGGCATAGGCGTGTAGCCCGGTTCCGGAGCGCAGGAATACCGGTGTGCCCGGCAACAAGTCAGCGGAATCGGCGGGTGGCTTTGATAACCACGGAGAAGACGCCGGACTCGTCGCGAGCCAACTGCAGTGAGACGTGGCGGTTGATGGCGATTTCTGCCTGAATCAACTGCTGCGCGGTGGTGTTGACGTTGGTGGCGTAAGTGAGGGTGACGTTAGAGCCCAGCCTCTCTTCGACGATGATGCGGGAGGTGGAGTTGCCCAGCGCGCCGAGGTAGTTGGGATCCACCTTCACCGAACCAGCCCCGAAGAGCCTTTGCACACGAGAGCTGACAGTAGCATTCAGGGCACCGCCGAGCAGCGCGTCGGTGGTAGGGTTGGCGCCGGCGGCCTCCTGCTGCTGGGTGTAGAGGCGCTCCTGGTTCTCGGTGCGGCCCAGAGCCAGCAACGCCACCACGTCGGCCTCCGGCAGCGGAGGATCGGAGCGGTAGGTGACCTCCAGTTTTTCCGGCGTTCCACGCAGGCCAAGGGTAATGTCGTAGTCCTCGACGCGGGCGGTCGCGTTCAGGTCGATGTTGGGTTGAATACGAACCGGGTTAGTGAAGTAGATGTCGCCGTGCTGCAACTCGTAGCGGGTTCCGGCGAGGATGGCGCTGCCTTCGGTGATGGAGATGCGGCCCAATAGCGAGGGCGATGCCAGTGTGCCCCTCAGGCGCAGATCGACGTTGCCGGCCAGCTTGGCATAGGCGTTCTGGAAGTTCAACTGCGGCGATGAGGTGAAGTGCACGTCGAGGCGGACGTGGTTAGACGGCGCGTCCGGGGGCGCGATGGTATCTACGGCGCTAGCCTGCGCGGCCAGCGCCGCTATGTCCAGATCCGGGCTTACCGTGAAGCGGGTGATGAGCACATCGCCGGAGAGAAGCAGGTTGTTCTGTTGCCCTTGCAGGTGAAGCGAAGCGTCTGCCAGGGAGCTAACCCCTTGCGGGTAGCGGATGCGAATTCCATTCCCGGTAACCGTCAGGTCAGCATAGATGCCGTGCTGGTAGGCCAGATAGCCACCGACGCTGAGCAGGCCGCCGCCGCTCATGGCCGTCAGCGACTTGATCTCCAGCCGATTCTGGCTGAACTCCAGCGTGCCACGCAACTGGCTCAGGCCGTTGGGCAGGTCTTCAAGGGAGAGCGCCGCGTCCTGAAAGTCGATGCGGCCCTTCAGGTTGGGATTCATCAGCGGTCCATGCGCCTCAACCTGGAAACTGGTATTGCCGCTCGCGGTCAAGTCGGCGTCGAGGGTCTCGGCCACCTTCAAATTGATCGCCCCGCTGGCAGAAAAGTCCAGTTGCTTATTATCCTTGAGCGACAGGCTGCCCTGGGCGCGCAGATCGGTCTGTTCGCCGGTTACATGCAAAGGGTCGAGATGGAGGATGGCATGGTCGAGGGTGAGATGGGCGCCGCCCTCGCTTTTCAGGTGAACGCCGGAGACCGTCACGGCCAGTTCCTGCAGGCGGGCCTCGCCACGCATATCCGAGAGCCGCGCCAGAGGCCCCTCGAGGGTGACCGTTCCGGCCAGCGCCGACTCGCCGTTCAATCCTCTAATATGAGCCCATCGAAGGAGAGCTGCGATGTTGAATTGCGAAAAATCGAGTTTGGCCTGGGTGGCATAGTCGCCGCTGAGCGCCGTTTGGCCGTGCGCGGTGAGTTGGGCCGACTCCAGCCGGGTTGACAGGTCGTAAGTGACGGAGCGGTTGGCGGTTCGCGCCGTCAACTCCACGCTGCCCAGCGATTCTCCGCTCAGAGCCAGACCTGCCATAGTGGCGTGAGCTTCCAGGCGCGGGTCGTCAATCGTCCCGGCGCCCTGCACGGTAAATCCCAACTTGCCGGTCATCGCCAGGCCATGACGGCGCAGAATTTCAAGGCGGGCCACATCGATTCCCGCCCCTTTGGCGTCCAATTGGAAGCGGCGGGAAGCAAGATCATAACTGCCCGTTGCCGTAATTTTTCCCGCCTCCTCGCTCACTGTTACCGAGGTCAAATGGATGGTCTGGTTGGCAATGTTGCCTTGCGCCCGGATGCTCGCCACGGGTTCGCCGTAGACGCTTCCATTGTCCAGTTCGACCCATCCGGAGCCGGCCAGCGCGTGCATGGGCCCGTCAGCTTGAAGCTGCGCATTCAGAGAGCCCGCCACGGGCAGGTTCTCTCCGATGAGCGGGCGCAGATCGTCCAGCGCGACCTGGCCGGCGTGCAGGCGAAGATGAAGCACTGAATTGGCGTCGAAGGACGGAGGGGGCGCCGAGCGGCGAGTGGCGCTCCCCGCGGGCAGGGCGGCGGCCAGGCTGCCAGTGAAGGTGATCGCGGCCTTTCCATGGCGCAGCAGTGCATGGGCAATGTCTATCCGGGCTGCCGAGTAGCTGCCCGTGACTTCAGCCGCATCGAAACGGATGAATTGGGGCGGTGCGAGTGGCTTCTGGGCCGGGTTAGCGTTCGGGACCGCAGGAATTTCAACGGCCAGTTGCGTGGCCTTCACAGAGCCGGCAAGGCGGGGCTCAACCAGTGAGCCGGTCCATGTGCCGTGAAACTCGCCTTGTCCGTAGAGCGCGATGGGCAGGGCGGCTGTGCCGGATCTGCCGTTGCGCATCAATCCCAGATCGCGCAAAACGGTGTCGAACTCGCCCAGGTTGCCGCTATGGAAATCGACTGTGAGCGCGGAGGGGCTGGTCATGGGATACGCGCCCAGATGGCCGTGGGCCTCCAGTTGGCTGGAGGGCAAATCGAGCTTCAGCTTGCGCAGATCGACCGCGCCGTCGCGTTGGGTATAGGTGGCATCGATCAGACCGCCGGCAGCTACCTTACCCTGAGCAACCTGTGCCGGAGGAGTGAGGCTGAACAAGGCGCCCACGGAGAGGGTGCGATCGTCGCCGTTGATCCACAGCGCGTTGGCTGGGCCGTTGACCCGTGCGTCGAAGCCGAGATGCTGAAAGGGCGGGTCGCAGAGCATCTCCAGCAGCGTGTCCAGCGCAACGTCCTTGAACTGAGCCGCGACCTTGCCGTTGACGGGGATAGTGATCTCGTCCGCGGACGGGAGCGGATGAGCGGCGACACGGGATTTGCCTTTAGCCGGACTTGGAGGCGGAGTAAGCCAGGGAGAAAGCGAGAGGTCGCCTCCAATCTCGCCGCCCTGGCGCAGGCGGAGATGAATCGAGGTAATCAGCATCTGCCGGGAATCGGCATGAACGTACGCGTCGAGTCCAAAGCCGGTGGCGACAACGCCGGTCCCGATGTAAGAGCCTCCATCGATGTGAACGGCGCCATCGGTGCGGAAGCTGCCTGCTTGTCCCGACGCGGCGAGATCCAGATGGGCAATGCCTTCCCTCGCATTCGGATAGCCGGTAATGGGGTCGACCAGGCGCAGGTCCAGCTCGCCCACGGCCCTGGCCTGCCAGCGGGGATGGGCAAAGTCCTCCAAGGTGCCGGAAATTTCCAGTGTCCGGTCCTTCACGCCGCGGCCGCTGGCGGTGATGCGCAGGGAGCGCAGGGTTGCCGCGTTGCGCGTCAGCTCCAGCGTGGCCTGGATGAATCCATGAACAGCCGGCGGCTGTTTGCCTGGCCTGGACGAAGCGCCGCGCGCGAGATTCAGATCGCGGACTCCAGCCTCAATGCGGTAAGACTCCTGATTTCCTGCCGCGGCAGGCAAATGGACCAATCGCAGGGAGAGATCGCTGGCGTCAAAGTCAAGCGGAATGTGCCGGTCCTGGAAGTCGAACTCCGCGGCGCGGTTATCGTAGTCCAGAACGCCCTGCTCGATCGTGACGTGATTGGCCTGCAGATCAAAAAATCTGTCGAGCATCGGCTCACCCGGAGGTCTGGGTTTGCGGGGATGCGGCTGATTGGTCGAGCCGTTGGGGTACACAATCAGGTGTATTTGGGGCTTCACTATATCCAGGTCGCGCAATCGGATGCGCGGGCTCAGGATACCCAGCACGCTGAACCGCACACGTATGTGCTCGGCCTGGGCGTAGGGTGCCTCGCCGGGAGCTTCGAGGCCGTGGATGACCAATCCGCCCGCCTCGGCCTCTAGACGGAGCAAATGCCAGTGAAAGGAGGCGATTTCGACGCGCCCGCCAGTGGCCGTCTCCAGATTGAGCACCATGCGGCGACGGACAAAGTTCTCAAAAGCTGCTGAGCTAGCCGCAAAATAAAGTCCGATTGTCGTTACCGCCAGAAGAATCACCGCACCGGCCACCGCCAAGGGAAGATGGCGCAGGAAGAAGCGGCGCAGACGGCTGGGCCGGGGCGCTTCGAGCGGTTCTTCCGGCTCAGGCGCGTCGGGCTCCAGCGTCTCATCAAGGACAGGGGGAGTGGTTTCGTTCTCGCTCATGCGCCTCCCTTCCCGGTTCCGCTCGAAGTATCAGGAGTTTCGAGCGCCGGATCGAGCACCTCCACGTCGCCCTGCTTGCGCAGATTCCTGAGCCAGTCGTCGAACAGCACATTCACCTGCCGTTCCAGCAGAATCTCCTGGATGCGCGGAGCCACCTTGTCCAGCGGCGGAATCGCCTCGCCCGGCTCATATTGCGGCAGCAACGTTTCGCGGTAATACTTTTCAATCTCCTCGGGGGCAATGAGAATCCCCTGCCGAAAGCGCAGTTCGATGAAGCGCAGAATCTGAACCCTGTAGCGGAGATAGCTCTCGACCCGTTGTGGAGTCAGCCCATGCGCGGCCAGAAACGCCTTCCACCCCTGCTCCGAGGCGCAGTTGAAGTGAATGCAGGCGGGCACTTCCCTGCGAATCACAGCCAGACGGGCATCAACCTCGGCCTGCGTTGGCTCGGCGGCCTGCGCATCCTCCTGGCGAATCTGCTGCTGGATGAGAGCGCGGCTGATCAACTGCTCCAGGGCGCGCTTTGGCGTAAGAACACCTTGCCCTACCCCACCGGGATCCAGCACCGCCAGCCGCACCTCATCGTCCACGTCGCTGGCCAGGATGGCCTGGTTGTTGACCACGGCAACGACCCGGTCAAGCACCACGGCGTTGGCGGGCGGAGCAGCCTGGGCGGGATTCTGAGCAAGTCCCGAGGTTGCTCCCAGGATGGCCACGCACGCCGCCATAACGCACATGCAGGCGGGTCCGCGCTTGCTCTTGTGCCGTGTTTGAGCCGGGTTGCACATCAGAAGGTCTGCCCCAGGCTGAAGAAGAAGTTGAAGTGCGGGCCTTCGCCCACATGCTGATTGGCGGTGATATTCGACTGCGAGTAGTTGACGTTCACCGGATAGATGGGCGGATTCACGTTATAGCTGAAGTCCAGCCGGATGGGCCCCACCGGCGTATGGTAGCGCAAACCCAGCCCCGGAGCGTGGGAGAAGTAGTTGAAGCTGCAAGCCCCCTGCGTTCCAGTCGATGTCGAAGGGCCGGACGGGTTGTTGATGTTTGCGGGAGGGGTCAGGATCCTGCAATTATCGCGGAGCGGCTGGCGCACCCGGAGAGCGCTGGCCCACGCATCGCCCGCGTTGGTGAAGACGTTGCCCATATCGTGGAAGATCACAAAGCTAACCGTATTGCCGAGCCAGGGCAGTGTGGGCGGCGGCAGGCGCAACTCGGTGCTATTGAGAAGCGCGCCCGCCCCGCCGATGGGGTAGCCCGTCTCAGGATCGCGCGGCCCGGCCAAGTTTGAGCCGAAGCTCCGCAGCGAAGTAGCTCCGCCCGCATAGAGCCGCTCGGGCAGGGGAATCAGTTCCGCCTGGAGCTTGCCAAAGGCACGCTCCTGCCCATAGCGCGTATTACGGGCCAGAACGATGCGGCCCTTGCCGAAACGGTAATAACTCGAATTCGACAGATCAAGCCGGTTGAAGTTGGCCTGAGCGCCGAACCCTCCGCCGGAGAGAAACTCCTGGAAGCTGGTGTAGGTGCCGCGATGCGCATCGAGAGCCGAGTCGCGAGTATCGCGAATCCAGGTCAGTGACGGACCCGCTACGCGCACCGCCGTGGACAACTGCGCAATCTCGCCGGGGGCCACCTGGAGGCTGTCAGCCTCTACCTTGACCCTTCGGAAGCTGAATTCGTAGACGAAGGTGTTGGCCTTGGAGAAGGCCAATCCCCGCGTATTTCCACCCCCGCGACGAAGACCTGTCGATGGGGGCGCCGGATTGAAGTGCTGGGTCCAGCGCACCCCGGTTTCCATCTTGGAGGCCACGTATGTGGATACATCCAGGCTGTTGGCGTAGCCGCCAGACATCGTCAGGCCGAAGTTCCGGTTGCCCTCGAAGTGTGGATTCTGGAACAACAGACTGATCTTCTGCTCCAGCAATCCGTAGGTGCCGCGCAGCGAGATGGATTGCTCCCGCCCGAAGAGATTGTTGCGGGTAATGTCGGCCAGAACACGGGGGCTTACGCCTGTCTTGCCTTGCGGATTGCAATTGGCGCCGCTGGCGATGATGCCGCCGCAATGGTACTGCGGCGTTCCGGTCTGAGCCTCGAGACCAAAGCCATAAGTCAGAGCCCAGCGACGCGCCTCTGACACCTGCAAGAGCACGGTCTTATTGATTTCCTCCCCGGAGGGATTCTCGATGGCCGTGTCGATCTCGGTGAAGAGCGCAAAGTTATATAAATTGCGCTGCGTTTCCATCAGCGCCGTCTCGTTGAGCGGGTCACCGGGATGCAGCGTGATGGCCTTGGCCACCGTCTCGGGGCGGGTGTAATGCAGCCCGGAAAGCAGCACCTTGCGCACAAAAATCTGCCGCCCCTCGGTGATGCGGAAGACTACGTCCACCTTGCTGGTGTCGGCCGGCTCCGTCTGCTGTACGACCTCAACCCGCACCTGGTCAAATCCCCGGCTCAAATAATCAATCAACAGAGCGTCCCGGTCTCCGGCCAGGTTCCGTGGCGAAAGCAGTTGCCCGGCGACAGTATTCATCAGCAGGGCGAGCCTGACTGAGTCCGCATGTTCGTTTCCTTCCAGGCGCACCGTGCCCACCCGCAGTTGCGCGCCTTCCTCGATGCGATAAACCACCGCGAGCGGAGCCGTCTTCGGCCCCACCGACGAAGATTTGTCGCTGGGGACCCCGGCCTTTGCGGCGCCCGCGCTGGTCTCGGGAGTAATCGCGGCCTTGGAGAAGCCGTTGTTCCGGTAGAGGGCCTGAAGGGCATTGACGTCGGCCGAGACGAGCGCCTGACTGTAGTCGCCGTGGCGGTCAAGGGCATCCGCGGCATGAACGCTGAGCAGTTCTTTGAGCGTAGCGGAGTCAAAGTAGTGATTGCCGGCAACTGAGACGCGCTCCACCCGCCGCCGCGGCCCCAGGCGCACTTTGTAAAGGATCGTCACCTGCCCAGCGGTCGTGGATTGCGGTTCATGCTCCACCTTCACGTCGAAGTAGCCCATCCGCTGGTAGTAATCGCGCAGCCGGCGATTGCCCTCCATGAGCAGATCCTCGTCCACGCTGCCTTCCTCGAAGATGGGAATCACCCGCCGGATCAATGCCGGGTTGGCGCTGGCGCCCTCGACCAGAACTTTAACGATCGGACCCCGGTTGGCGGAAAAACGGAAATCGACCTTTTGGCTCTCCTTGGAGTACTGCTGGCTTTCCAGCTTGATTTCCGCTTCCAGGCGCTGCTCGCCCCGATAGGCCTTCAACACCCCAGCCAGCGCCCGGTTACCGGTTTCGCGGTCCACATGTTCGCCTTCCCGGAGGTGCGCATGATGGCGAAAATCGTTTACGCTCATCCCCGGCTCGCCGGTTACCTCCACAGTGCCCACGCGCGCCTGTGGGCCGCTCACCACATGGAACGCAAGGTCAACGAGTTGCTCGTCCGGGTGGGCCGTCAGGGTATGGGTAATCACCGGATTGTGAAAGCCGTTCTGGGCAAGCGTAAGGCGCATCTGCTCCAGAGCCTGGGTGAGTTTGGCGGGGGTAAAACGGACTCCAGGCGCCAGTTGGCCGGCGCGCTCCAGTTGTGTATTGACCGTGGCGCTTTTGGCGCCATCCACGCTGACAGTACCGATGAAGATGCGTGGCGTTCCGCGAAAGATAAGGGCCACACCGTCCTGCTCGCGGACTCCTTCCACGGCAATGGTTTCATAGAGGCCGGTAGCAAAGAGCTGGCGCAGGCTTCTTTTCAGCGCTTCCCGGCTCAGGGGCGCCCCATCGGCCTGGTCCAGATGGCCGGGCAGGGGGACGAGACGATCAGCTGAAACGCCGGCGAAGGAGATGCGCCGTACCGGAAAACCCTCCCATTCGGATAGGGAATTCACAGAAATCGGTGTCGCTGGAGCGTCCCTGTTGCTGGAAATACCAGTGTCGTTCAACGGTCTCTGGCTCCAGCCGATCACTCCAAACAAAGTGCCAAAAACAAGAAGGCAGGCCAGGAGAATGCCCCTCTCCAGCCACTTGCCGCATTGATCTGCAAGCTTTGCCTTAAAAACCATATCTCCCCAAAAAAACACGGGGATAAGCGCCCCGTTGCACAATCGTTTTCAGTGATCACTGATCAGTGATCAGTTGTTTGCCGTCCCTGTTCCCTATTCCTATTCTAACGAGGAATAGTGCCCGTGCAGCATTCCCGCCGCTGTTTAGGCAGGTGAAGACCGTGTTATTACTCCACTCTTCCCTCTGCGCAACTTGCGTGGGTTCTTTTTGAGTACCCAGGTGTTCACAGTCTGGAGATTCCTTCGCTTTCTCCGCTCTGCCGCACTCACATTCCTCTGGCTTTAGCCGATACATTCCTCCAGTTACAGTACATTCGGAGGGGTGTCTCGAATGGTTGTTTTTGCTCTGTTCCTTGCGATTTTCATCAAGGGAACCGCATCCTGCACTGGACCGTACCACAAAGTCTGACTGGTTTGCGGGAGGAGAGAGAAGGCAAAAAGAAGAAATTCTCTGAAACTATTTGGAGCCTGCGCCGTCTAATGAAGAAAAGCTGATACGAGGACACTCAATGCCGAACCACCTCCCCACGCCCTCCCAAAAGACCCTCTCCGGAATGGAAGCTCCCGGCGTACGCCTGGTTTCCGTCTTGCCTGTCCGGGATACGGTCTTGTTCCCCCATGCCGTACTACCCCTGACGGTGGGCAGGGAGAGCTCCATCCAATTAATCGAATCGTTGGGCGAGGAACGGGCCATTGTGGTGGTGGCGCAGTTGGATGCACGACTGGATTCGCCCAAACCAGCCGACCTGCACGCCGTGGGAACCCTGGCCACGGTACACAAGATTGTGCGCATGCCCAACCAGAGCCGGTTTGTCTTCACCGAGGGCACGGAGCGGGTACGGCTGCTGCGCTACACGCAGACTGAACCCTTCATGGTTGCCGAGGTGGAGACACTGGAGGACACGGAACCTGCAGCTACGGCCAGCGTGGAAGCGCTGGTGCGCAATGTGACAGGAGAGTTTCAGCAGATAGTCGCCGAGTCCCCGACGCTCTCCGATGAACTGCGGACTATTGCCACGAACATCGAGGAGCCGAGCCGGTTGGTGGACTTTGTGGCCTCCTCGCTGCCCTTCCTGACCACCGACGACAAGCAGCAACTGCTGGAGACGCCCAGCATAAGCAGCCGTCTGGAACTGCTGAACCATCATCTGGCCAAGGAGATCGAGGTGCAGCAGTTGCGCACCAAGATTCAGACCGAGGTACAGGACCAGGTGCAGCAGTCGCAGCGCGACTATTACCTGCGCGAGCAGCTCAAGGCCATCCAGAAAGAACTAGGCGAGCAGGACGAGGGCCAGCGCGAGACGGACGAACTGCGCCAGAAGATTGAAGCCGCCGGAATGCCGGAAGAGGTGAAGAAGGAGGCTATCAAGGAGCTGACACGCCTTTCGCGCATGTCTCCCATGGCCGCCGACTACTCGCTCACCCGCAACTATATCGAGTGGCTGGCCGTGTTGCCCTGGGCCAAAAGCTCAGGCTCCAAGATTGATATCAACAAGGCCAAGGAGATTCTGGACGAGGATCACTACGAGCTGAAAAAGGTGAAGGACCGCATCCTGGATTACCTGAGCGTGCTGCAGTTGAAGCCGGACATGAAGGGGCCGATCCTGTGCTTTGTGGGGCCGCCGGGCGTGGGCAAAACCAGCCTGGGCCGCTCCATCGCCCGCGCCCTGGGCCGCAAGTTCCAGCGTGTCTCGCTGGGCGGAATGCATGACGAGGCGGAGATTCGCGGCCATCGCCGCACCTACATCGGCGCGCTTCCCGGCCAGATTATCCAGAGCATTCGCAGAGCCGAAACCAACGACCCGGTAATGATGCTGGACGAGATTGACAAGCTGGGACGGGACTTCCGCGGCGATCCGTCCTCCGCATTGCTGGAAACGCTGGACCCGGAGCAGAATAATACCTTTCGCGACAACTACCTCGACGTGCCCTTCGACCTGTCGAAGACCTTGTTCATCTGCACGGCCAACCAGTTGGACACGGTTCCGCCGCCGTTGCTGGACCGCATGGAGTTGATCTTTTTGCAGGGCTACAGCGAAGACGAGAAGAAGCACATCGCCTTCCGCTACCTGATTCCCCGCCAGATCAAGGAGAACGGCATTACCCCAGAGCAGATCGAGTTTCCCGAGGATACGGTGCTCCACATCGTGCGCCACTACACGCGCGAGGCCGGGGTGCGCAAGCTGGAACAGACGCTGGGCACGGTCTGCCGCAAGCAGGCGCGGCGCGTGGTGGAGGGCAAGACGGAAAAGCTGATCGTGACGCGCGAGGTGCTCAAGGAGTTTCTGGGTGGCATCCTGGTGCGCGTGGATACCGAGGTCGCCGAGCGTGTCAAGCGCCCCGGCGTGGCTGTTGGCCTGGCCTGGACGGCAGCCGGCGGCGACATCCTCTTCATCGAGGCTAACAAGATGAAGGGCAAGGGCAACTTCGCCATGACCGGGCAGATTGGCGTGGTGATGCAGGAGTCCATGCAGGCCGCGCTGACCTGGGTGCGCTCGAACGCAGCCTCGCTGGGCCTCGCCGAGGATTTCACCAAGGAGATCGACCTGCACATTCACGTTCCGGCTGGAGCCATCCCCAAGGACGGCCCCTCAGCCGGTGTCACCATGGCCACGGTGCTGGTCTCGCTGCTCACCGATACGCCGGTGCGTCCGCTGACCGCCATGACCGGCGAGATTACCCTCAGCGGCAACGTGCTGCCGGTGGGCGGCATCAAGGAGAAGTTCCTGGCAGCCCGAAGGGCCGGGGTGCAAACCATCATCCTGCCCGCCGAAAACCGCCAGGACGTGGAAGAAGACCTGACCCCGGAGCTGATCGAGGGCGTCACCATCCACTACGCCAGTCGCATTGAAGACGTGCTGGCCGTGGCCCTGCCATTACTGAAGGCAAGGCCCGATTTGCATCAAGACACGCTGCCGCTGGCAGTCGAGCAGGGTGTGAGCGCTTCTGCTTAATTCGGTTGCTATTCATCGCTCAGGCCGCCACCGACTGCAGCGGCTCGACTTTACTGATTGCCCCTGCCTCGTCTAACCTGCAGGCGGTATTCTTTGGAAATGCAGGCGCGTGCTCGCTCCTTCGGTGTGTTGAACGATTGCTGGCGGGCCAGTTGCTGGGCGCTGCTTGCACTGGCGCCCCTGACGCTGGAGGCGCAGGAACTCACCCTGCACGTGGACGTGAAGCTGGTCAACGTCTTTGTGAACGTAATCGACCAGAACGGGGCTATTGTGGCCGGCTTGACGCGCGACGACTTCGTGCTCGCTGAAGACGGCCGGCCGCAGCAGATCTCGGTCTTTGAGCGCCAGTCGGAACTGCCGTTGAATCTGACGCTGGCCATCGACACCAGCGGCAGCGTGCGCAAGGACATGGTTGAGGAGGCGGACGCGGCCCGGCGGTTTGCGCACGCCCTGTTGCGCTCTCAGGACCAAATGAGCCTTATGCAGTTTGCCACCGAGGCGCGCGAGCTGGCGCCCTTCACCAACAAGATGAGCCAGATCGATCACGGGCTGGGTCAGTTGCGCGGCGACTGGGCTACGGCGCTCTACGATGCCATCTGCATGGGTTCGGCACGGCTGGGCCGTAATCCAGGACGAAGGGTGCTGGTGCTCATCTCCGACGGCGACGACACCGCCAGCAACGCCACCTACGCTCAGGCCCTGGAGCAGGCGCTGCGCAATGAGGTGATGATCTACAGCATCATCGACGTGCCCATTGAGGCCAGCGCCGGCCGCGACCTGGGCGGAGAGCACGCGCTGATCACCTTGGCCGAGCAGACCGGCGGCAAGAGTTTCTATGTGAGCGACGGCGGGCTGGACAAGGCCTTCGCGCGGGTCAGCGACGACCTGCGCACGCAATATCTGCTCGCCTATTATCCTCACCATCAGGAGCCCGGAAGGAATTTCCACCGCATCCAGGTAACCATCCCCAGGGCCGCGCCCCAGTCCTTCAATATTCGCCATCGCACCGGCTATTACGCGGACGCGCAGGCCCAAATCAGGTAATGTGCCAATACCCGTAATGTTCCTTCACATTCTCCGCAGGAACCTATGATCAGTGCGGGGAAAAGGGCTACAATTTACTTATGCTTCTGGCCATCTTTGCAATGCGGCTGTTGGAAATCATGTTTTTTGCCGGTCTTGCGGGCTCGACCGTGGTTGTGCTCATCAGTTTTGTCGAGGACGGAATAGAGCTTTTCGGCAAGGATGAGCCGCCTGAGTCACGCGTCTAGGGCGCAATTCTCCATGGCCTGCTCTCAGCCATTGACTCCACCTTGATTTGGCAATAAACTCAACGAAGTGCGGGCGATGATATAAGTTCCCGCAACCCAATAAAGCCGGTCCTGGAGCCGGCACAATCGCAATGGCATCCAGAACGACCTTTGCTCCTCCTTCCGACCGCGTCAAGCTCATCGTGGCATCCTCGGTGATGCTGACGTTTATCTCCTTTTGGCGCGCGGCTGCCATTGTTCTGAATGATTTAGGCTCGTCGGCCTTCTATGCCGGGGGCATCGCCGAGCAGATGGTGGGCGAGGCGGCGCCGTGGTTCATCCTCGGCATCATGCTGTTCAGCTTTGCGGTGCGCGCCGTCTACGTCGAAAGCTGTTCGATGTTCACCCGCGCCGGCGTATACCGCGTGGTGAAAGAAGCCCTGGGCGGCGGCTTTGCCAAACTCAGCGTCTCCGCCCTGATGTTCGATTACATTCTGACCGGACCAATCTCCGGTGTATCTGCCGGGCAATATATTACAGGCTTGATGAACGAGCTGCTGATAGTGGCCAACACCAGCCACTGGCTTCCTCCGGCTCTGCTGGATGCGCATCGTCATCCCTTTCAGTTCGACATGAATCACACCGCGGCGGTATTCGCGGCCGCGGTGACAATATATTACTGGTGGCAGAACATCAAGGGCATTGAGGAATCCAGCAGCAAAGCCCTGCGTGTTATGCAGATCACCACGGTGATGGTGGTGATTCTGTTGCTCTGGGGCACTTACTCGGTGTTCGTGACTCCCGGCGCCCACTTGCCTCCATCGCCTCTGCCTTCCCATCTCAATTTCAGCCGTGATGCCCTGGGATTCCTGCGGGGAATGCCACAACTGCTTCCGCTGATGGGCCTGTTCGGTATTCTCATGGCCTTTGGCCATTCGATTCTGGCCATGAGCGGCGAGGAAACCCTGGCGCAGGTCAACCGCGAAATCCAGCATCCCAAGCTGAAGAATCTGAAGCGGGCGGCGATTGTCATCGCCATCTACAGCCTCATCTTCACCGGCGGCGCCACGCTGCTGGCTTCCATGCTGATTCCGTCATGGCAAATCGCCCACATCTACCAGGACAACCTGATCGCCGGCCTGGCCATGTTCATGGTCGGCCCCTTGTTCTGGCGCATCGCCTTCCGCATCTTCGTAGTTCTGGTCGGCTTCCTGATTCTATCCGGCGCCATCAACACTTCCATGATCGGCTCAACCGGCGTGCTGATGCGCGTTGCCGAGGACGGCGTGCTGACCGACTGGTTCCGCAAGCCGCACAAGAAGTTCGGCACCAGCTATCGCATCGTGAACATGGTCTTCATCCTTCAGATGATCACCATCATCGCCAGCCGGGGCAACGTGATCCTCCTGGGCGAAGCCTACGCGTTTGGCGTCATCTGGTCGTTCACCTTCAACAGCCTGGCCATGCTGGTGCTGCGCTGGAAATATCATGGCGAGCGCGGCTGGAAGGTTCCTCCCAACATCCGCATCGGGAACTTCGAAATTCCCGTGGGGCTGCTTTCGGTCTTCCTGGTGCTGTTCTCCACCGCCATCGTCAACCTGTTCACCAAGTCGGTGGCCACGGTAAGCGGTGTCGTGTTTGCCGCAGCCTTTTTTGTTGTTTTTACTGTCTCTGAACGAGCTAACCTGCGCAAACATGCCCTGACTGCGCACCAGATGAAGGATTTCTTCCAACTGGAGCACCAGGACACGGTGAGCCGGGCCTCCGCGGCCATTCGCCCCGGCGGCGTGATGGTGACCATGCACGACGCTGCCAACCCCTTCGCGCTGAAGTGGACGCTCTCTCATACCAGCACGGTCGATCAGGACGTGGTGGTGATCAATGTGCGCATGATGGGCGCGGGCGGTCCGGAATACCTGAGCGCCGCGGACCAGAGCTTCAGCGAGCACGAGCAGATGATCTTCACCAAGGCTATCTCCGTTGCGGAGAGCTTTGGAAAAAAGGTATCTCTGCTGATGATCCCCGCCGGAGACGTCTTCGTTGCGCTGGCGCAGAGCGCCAACGCGCTGGAGGTGGATTCGATGGTCTCTGGAGTCTCCAACTCCATGACCGCCGGAGAACAGGCTTTTCATTTGGGACAGGCCTGGGAGGCGCTGCCGGAGCCCAAGCGCCAGTTCAATTACTATGTCGTCGATCCCAGCGGCGAAGCCAAGGTATATTACATCGGGCCGCATGCGCCCAAGCTAAGCCCCGACGATGTGCAACTGGTGCATCGCTTGTGGGTGAATATGCGCCGTGATCCCTCCATGCAGGAATTGCATCACAGCGACATCATCACTTATGCCTTGACTAATCTGGCCGGCCAGTATGCCCGCGAAAAGCAGGAGATACTGCGCGACCTGCGCAACTATCGCGCCGCTGAAACGTCCGCCAGCGTGCATCTTGACAGCCAGGATATTCCCGGGGTTCCCACGGCATCGAATGCGTCCGACCGGCAATTGCCTCCGCAGAATCCCTCGCGCTATCTCTAGGGCTTGCTAACTGGCAGCAATCTAGATGGAGTCTCCTGGCGCCCACCGCACCACCTGAACACCGGTATCGACGAGTGCGGCCAGTTGTTCGGGCGTTCCCTTCAGCGGCGGGAAGGTTCCAAAGTGCAGCGGAAGAACAATTTCAGGCTCCAGAAAGCGCACGGCCATGGCTGCTTCCACGGGACCCATGGTGAAATGCCCACCGATGGGAAGCATAGCCACCTCGGGCCGGTATAGCTCGCGAATCAGCTTCATGTCGCTGAAGACTGCCGTATCGCCGGCGTGGTAGAGGACCGGACCATCCGCAATGGTCAATACAAACCCTGCCGCGACCCCGACATAGTGGTCACCGGTCTCATCCTGTGCCGCCGAAGAGTGTTTGGCCTCCACCATAGTAGCCGCCACATCGTCCAGTTGCACGGTTCCGCCCAGGTTCATCCCGATCGTATGAACGACGCCCTTCTTGGCGAGATAAGCCGCCAACTCATAGATGGCCACCACAGTGGAATTGTGCCTGTCAGCCACCGGCGCTGCATCTGCGATATGGTCGCCGTGGCCGTGGGTCAGCAAAATGTAGTGGATCTTCGCCGGCAGGACGAAATCCTTCGGGTACTTCGGATTCTGCGCGATGAACGGGTCGATCAGGATGTTGGTGCCCCTGGCGGTCTGGACCAGCACGGTCGCATGTCCCAGCCAGGTAATGCGCGCTCCCTGCAAGCTCATCATGGAGTCTCCTTATACTAGTAATCTCTTCCTCTATGCCGTCAGCGCGTAATGATGACTTCCGAGACGCCGTCTTTGGCCAGAAACTGGCGGAAGCCGGACCAGGCAGCGAAGAGCCGCTCGATGCCTCGGTTGCTAAAGGCGCGCCGAATGGGAAACTTCTGGGCCAACTGTATCTCGACATCGTCGCCGGAGGTAACGTGGAAGCGGCAGTACTCCGACTCCACGCCCTTGGTTTGGGTGTGGAAGAAGGCCAGCACCATCCCATCCGGATTCATGGCCTCAAACAGGCGCGCAACCACCGGCGCCACAAAGGCTTCGGGCAGATAGTCGAGAGTGGCCCACAACAGCACCACGTCAAACATGCGCCCTGAAAAGTTGAGCGACTGCTCCAGAAAGCCCTCGACGTTCCATATTGGCTTGCCGTCCTCGCCAATGCCGGTCTGCCACTTCCCCGTGCAGGCGTCGTGGACCAGGTCGGCCACAAAGACGCTGTGGCCCAGACCGGTCAGATAGTGGACGTTGGCCGGAGAGATATAGCCGATGTCAATGACCCGGAGAGTAGTCTTAGCATTCAGCCGGTTGCGCAAAACTATCCACCCGCCCGAGTGGCGCAACACCTTGGGCCCGGTAAAACCCGGAGGCGAAGCGGAAGAAACGCTCTCCTCTTTTTTCCCAAACCAGCGGCTAAACAACTTCAAATCCTCTCGCTGCCCGGCAGCCGGTACACGGCCGGAGCGGCGCGCAGCTTCCTGTTAAGAGATGCCACCGGCCCACGGCGTGGTTGCGGCCTCAGAACCCCTGGAAACGGCCTGCGTCAGGTCCACCTTGCCGCGAAAGACCGCATTGTCTTCTATTGCCAGGCGGAGGGCGCGAATATCGCCTTCCACCTGGCAGCCGGCGCGCAACTCGACGCGGCCGCTGGCAACCAGGTTTCCCTGCACCTTTCCGAGGATCAGAATGTCTTTGGCGGAGAGATCGGCGGCAACGTTTGCACTGGAGCCAATGGTCAACCGGCTCTCCGAGAGGCTCACGGTCCCCTCCACACGCCCATCCACAATCAAGTCTTCACTGCCCTTCACTTCTCCGCAAATCACTATAGTCTTGCCGATGTGCGCGGGTGCGTTTTCAATTGCCATGGTGTAATTCCTTCCTGGACCTTCCTTCAAGAATACTCAGAGAGTGCGCATCCCGGTGTTCGCAAGGACCGGCCGTACTCCTCCGAGGGTGGGGACACATTGACCGAAAGCTGTCTGCTTCAGTCTCTACGAGAGTTCTAGCCTGATATATGGCCCTGAACGCACTATACGCAACCAAGCCCCATGGCTTCAATCAAAGCATCATAATAACCAACTTTGCGTCTAACAGACAAAGGGATTCAATCGCCATTCATGGACTGCCCATGCCCGTTAAACTAGTGATCGTGCGCAACTTTTTGCCGTTTTTCCTGCTTTTTTCATGCTCTGGAGCCGCCCTGGGGCAGCCTGCTGCCCTTACCCCCACTCAGGCCCAGGCACTGGTGGCGCGGGCGCTGGCCACCGAATCGCATGCCGCCCAGGAATTGACCGCCCTGAACCACCCCATGCGCTACAGGCTGCGCAAATCCAGCCCTCGTCTGACCTCGACCAAGGAGATTGCCGAGACCCGCGACGGCGATGTAGCTCGTCTGGTCGCCCTCAACGACCAGCCGTTGAGTCCGGCCGACGAGCTGCGGGAAGAGGCCAGACTTGATGCGCTGCTCAGCGATCCGGGCCTGCAGCGACATCGCAAACAAAGCGAGGACAACGATACGGCGCGCGCGATGAAGGTGTTGCGCGTGCTGCCCACCGCTTTCCTCTACCAGTTCACTGGAACGGGCAAGGTCGCGACAGGAACCGTGGAGAAGTTTACCTTCAAACCCAACCCGCAATTCGCCCCACCCGACATGGAGACAGGGATTTTGACCGCCATGGTTGGCGAGATCTGGGTCGATCCCGTCCAGGAGCGCGTGGTGCATCTGGAAGGACACCTGCAACAGGACAAGGAGATTGCCCTGGGCATCGTTCAGATGGACAAGGGCGGGTGGGTCGAGATCGATCAGGCGGATGTGGGCGGGCATCAGTGGCGGATCGTACGAATCAGGCTGAAGATAGACATGCGCATTCTCTTCAAGGGCAAAAGCTCCGACTCCGTGCAGGAATTCACCCAGTTTCAGCCGCTTCCCGCGAATCTGAGCTACCGGCAGGCCATTCAGATGCTCCGCGGGAACCCTAAACGGTGAACCTGGAAGCACACTCACAACACACTAAAACCGGTACAAACGCAAAGCGGCCTCACCCTCCCGGGTGAGGCCGCTTTGCTGTTTTGAAACTAGCCTTACTTCACCTTGATTAAGATGATGACCAAGGTGAACAGGGTAAGGGACTCGATGAGGGCCAGGCCGAGAACCAGGAAGATCATAAGGCCGCCACGAGCGCCGGGGTTACGTGCCAACGCTTCGCAAGCCGAAGCGGTTGCCTTGCCCTGGCCGAGGCCGCACAGACCGGCAGCCAGCGCCATGCCGAGGCCGGCGCCGATGGGCACCAGACTGATGGCGGCCGAGCCGCCATCCGCGAAGGCCGGGACGACGAAGCACAGAACCGCCAAGGCCATGAACATAGATTGAAGTTTGAGCATAGTTCTCCTGCTTCCCTGAGATTGGCCGCCAGTGGGTGGTTGAGGTTCACCGTGCTGACCCCCTCACGCTGGCGGCCGTTCGTTTGCCCGGAGCGGAAGCGCTCTCCGGCGAATTTTTCCTCGTCCTGGACGAGATTCTTGTAACCAAAACTCTAGTGCTCGTGCGAAACCGCCAAGGAAAGATAAATCATCGACAGCAACGTGAAAACGAAAGCCTGTAGTAGCGAGACGAAAATGTGAAAACCCAGGAAGATAACCGGAACGCCCACCGGGAGCAGCGAGAAGAAGCCCAGCGTCACCATGTCGCCGGCGAACATATTGGCGTAAAGACGGATGGTGAGCGACATAACGCGCGCCAGGTGCGAAACAAGCTCAATGGGAAAGATCAGCCAGGCCATCCACCAGATCGGCCCGGCAATCTGCTTCAGATACCCGGTCGGTCCCTGTGCCCAGATGCCCTGGTAGTTGTAATAAAAGAACGTAGGCAACGCGAGGCCCAATGGCACCCACGGCGACATGGTAGGAGCTTCGAGGCCGGGAATCACCCCCAGCAGGTTGTTCATCGCCACGAACAGAAAGATGCAGGTCACAAAAGCCTGGAAGCGCTGGTAGCCGTGGCCGATGATCTGACCGGCCAGATCTCCGATTTGTTCGTTAATCATTTCGGTGATCTGCTGTGCCGGATTTGGCTTCTCCACCGAGAGGGTCAGCCGCACGATGATAAAAAAGGCGATCAGCCCGGCGACCACCAGCAGTTCCAGCCCAAAGGCCTGATTGACCTTGACGGCCTGTTGAGCAGCCTCGGCGGGAAGTATCCCAATCGATTGAAAAGCCTTGACCTCGATCCCCATGAAGAGATCGTTCAGCAGGCGAACAAGCGCAAAAGATTCCGGCATGAAAACTGAAGTCTTTCTGTCTCCCGGGCGGAAACCGCGACCGCCATTTGCATATTCAATCGCGGAGCAAGCGGATTACTTCCCAGCCAATGGTCAATGCCGCCAGACCCAAGCCACACAGAAGCGCCACTACCGAACCCTGGAAACACTTCAGGCTACCATAAATCACCCCTGCAAAAACGGTGAGCCTGAGCACAAAGAAGAGGACCACTGCGGGGGCGCTCCTGGGAGTCTTCTGGTTGTTAAGTTTTGCGTTGATCACTCGCACTAGACGTCGCCACTCCAGAATGCTGGCCGCTGAGATCAGAGTGCCCGTCAGCAGCATGGCAGCACTCCGCCAGCCGGAGCCAATCAGCACCGCCAAGGAGGAAAGCATCCCTAGAATCAGTGTGTTGCGCATAGCCCGTCTGAGCAGCGCTTCTTGGTCTACCTCAGTGATGTCAACGATAGGGTGAGCCTCTTCTCTCATGATTTCAGGTCGGAACTTCCCTTCCCAGTCCCGTTTTTGATCTTGCTCCCCGGACGGGAATTCCTCTCGGCAACCAGCGCCATCCGGATCACAGACACCAGCCCGGCGGCACATCCAAAGACGACCCCGAAGATCGCGATCCACGACTGGTGCAGGAGGCTGTCAGCCCAAGCCCCGGCCAGCCAGCCGATAAAGGCCGCCGAGGGCAGCAGAAAGGCAATCTGCATGAGCTTTTCAGCCTCGACGTACGCGCCAAAGCCGCTGGAAGCCTTCTTGGGCAACTTCGACTCCGGAATGGGGCGGTTGAAGGGCATCCTTCGTGATTATGCACGATGAACGCCCTTCCACGCGAAAGGGCAAAGCTAATCTATTTGGATTTCCAGGTGGCTAGCTTCCAAGCCTTGACCCGATACTTGCCCTTATCCTCGTCTATCTGCGAAAGAGCGAAGGTTATGTCGGCGGTGTTCTCGCCGGTGGGAATCACCTTGACATCGGCCGCGAAGTAGTAGACCTTACCCGGCTCGGCAGTGAAGGATGCCACATCGACATTCTTCTCTATTCTGCTCAAGGCCGATTGCCAACTCGCGCAGAGGTGATGAACTCCGGGGTCCACCGTCACTGTGAAATAAGAGTTGTTGTAGTTGGCGCCCACCCAGGCTCCATCCATCCCAAAGCGGACCGTAGCATACATGAGTTTGACGAATATGGCCCCAATCGGCTGTTTTTCGTTTTCGATAAAGACAATCTGCGCCTTGCCGGCTGGCGGAGGGGCGGGTGGGGGCTGATTGTCTTGAGTCTTAACATCAAATTGAACGCTGTCGTCGCCACAGGCGTCCGGCAGGACCGTTGCCCGTGCATGCGCGGCAAAGGCGAGAGATGCGGTAAGCAATAAATACCAAAGCATGGCTTCATGGGAATTTTCCTCGGGGTTAGTCACAATGGAATGACCTGTTCAACGCGCGAGACGTGGGCTAATCTGTAATT
>OCZT010001744.1_pt1 | contig 22515 bp, 20 predicted proteins | sample 1539031 | NCBI WGS metagenome assembly OCZT01 (sample SAMEA3539308, study PRJEB22396) | soil metagenome | biome: tundra; feature: field; material: soil | place: USA | collected 2010-05 | depth 0.15 m | reverse complement strand
GTCACAGCCTCACACGGCGGGTCGGGGCGCACCGCGGCCGGGTCGGGGCGCAGCTCCGCCGGGGCCCGGCGTTCTCCGGCATCGAGGCCGTGACCCCGGCCCCCTCCGCGTCCGTCGAGGTCTTCGAGGACGGCGACGTCCGGATCGTCAGGGTGGGCCCCATGGGCCCCTACGGCAACAACGCCTACATCGTCCGCGACACCTCCGCGCATGCCGGCCTCCTGGTCGACATGCCGCTGGAGGAGGGCCCGCTCCTGGACGCCATCGCCGCCGAGGGGGGCGTCCAGACGGTGGTCGCCAGCCACTGGCACCTGGACCATTGGGCGACCTACGACGCGGTCCGCGCAGCGAGCGGTGCCCCCGTCCTGGTCGGCGACGCCGAGATCAACATCCCCGAGGAGCGGATCGATGGCCGGCTCGCCGACGGCCAGGAGCTCCGGGTAGGAGGCATCCGGATCGATGTCCTCCACACCCCCGGCCACACCCCGGGCAGCATCTCGCTGCGCGTGGGCGGGGCGGTGATCACCGGGGACACCCTCTTCAACGGCGGCCCGGGGCGGACCTTCGCCGCCGGCGACCTAGAGACGATCCTGGCCTCGATCGACGCCCGGCTCCTGCCGCTCCCTGCCGGCACCATCGTGCTGCCGGGCCACGGGGACAGCACCACCATCGCCGAGACCACGGCGGGTCGCGACGCCTACCGGCGGCATCCCAAGCCGGCCGGTTTCTGCGGCGACGTGGAGTGGGGCCGCTGAGGCTCGGATCGCGCCGTACCCGCACGGGGAGTCGAACCCCGGTTGCCACCTTGAAAGGGTGAGGTCCTGACCGCTAGACGATGCGGGCGCTGCCGAGATGGTAGGGCGTGGGGCCCCTCCCCTTCTCAGAGGAGCTCGCCTCACCCCGCCACGGGACGCGGCAGGCCGCGTGGCTGGTCAGGCAACGAACTGTCCGGTCGCCATCAGGGTGGCCAGGAAGCCCATCCAGCCCGCCGACACCGCGATCAGCACCGTCCGCGACTGCGGGTAGCGCCGGGTGACGTCCGCGAGGGCGAGGTAGATCGGCACCACCGTCATCTCGTACCGCGGCACGCTCAGCCAGTAGATGAGGGAGGTGGACATGAGCCAGGCCACCGCGGCGAATACCGTGAGCGAGGGGGCCACCGTCTGCCAATGCCAGGCCAGCCAGAGGACGGCGACGAGTCCTGCCACGCCGAAGAGCAGCTCCATCCCGAAGACGAAGCTGTTCCCGTTGAAGCCGCCCACGAACGACTGGAAGGTGGCTCGAGCCCCATCCCACGGCCAGGCGAAGAGGCGGTTGAAGGAGGCCGACCGCTCCACCTGCAGGTAGACGAGCGGGTTCCCGGTGGAGAGCCACCCGTAGGCCACGAAGAGGAGAGGGGAGAGGGGGGTCGCGAGGATGGCGATCAGGCCGCGTCCGGGCCGGCCCCGCCGGCGGACCAGATGGTCGACGATGAGCGCCGGGATCAGGGCCACACCGGTGATGCGCACCAGCATGGCCACGGCTGCGGCGATGGAGGCGCGCCCGTCCTTGCCCCGGCGCATGTAATAGAGCGAAGCGGTGGCGGCCGCGAGGAAGGTGCTCTCCGAGAAGACCGCGGTCAGGAAGACGGCGTACGGGAAGACCGCCAGCGCCCAGCAGGCGAAGCGCGCCGACGCCTCGTCGCCGCGCTCCAGCAGGATCAGCTTGGCCAGGAACACCAGGCCGATCAGCTCGCCGATGGCGCTCACCACGATGCCGGCGAGGATGGTGTTGGGCACCACGAAACCGGCTATATGGACGAGTAAAGGGTAGCCGGGGAAGTACGCCCAGAGGTGGCCGGTGCCGCCGACCGTCAGGTTGAGTGGCCCGCTCGGATAGCCGCGCTGGGCGATCTCCGTGAAGGCGCCCCCGTCCCAGAGGGCGAAGGGTTGGAGGAGCGCCGACCCGGAGGGCAGGCCCGCACCGGGGCCGCGAACCCACGCGGTCAGCATCGGCACCAGCAGCCCGATCAGCTTGCTGGCGACGAAGGGGGGAAGGGCGATGCGCAGCACGCCGCTCTGGCGAGCGGCGCCCTTCCGGGCCGCAGCGAGGAGGGACGCCATCGCCCGCGAGTTTATCGGCCTGCCCGAGACGGCGCTTTCCGCGTCACGCGCGTCGGGTTCCTGGCAGGATGGGGCCCCTCATGCCTCTGATCACGGAACGCAGTCGCCACCTGCTGCGCCTGGCCACCGTCTGCCTGCTGGTCGGCGACCTCGTCTCCCAGATGGCGCGCGGGGTGTGGAACATGGCCGCCGGCCCCGCGGTCACGGTCGACTGGATCCCGTTCGCTGCAGCCGCGCGCCTCCTCAGCCGCGGTTCGTCCTGCTTGTACTGCGCCGCGCCGCTCGCCGCCTCCGAGGCCGCCTACCTCGGCCATCCCCTGCCCACGGCGGTGGGCCATGTGCTCGTCCTCAACTCGCTTCCCTCAGGGGCGGCGTACGCGCCTTTCCTCAACCCGCCACCCGCCGCCGCCCTGCTCGTCCCGCTGGCCGTGCTGCCACCGACCCTTGGTTTCCTGATCTTCGCCGCCCTCTCGGTGGCGGCGATGGCAGTCGCCTACCAGCTGCTCACCACCCGCCTCGACTGTCCCCAGTTCGCCACCCTCTGCGCCGTGGCCGCGGTGCCCGGCGTCCTTGGGCTCGCGCTCGGTCAGTGGGATGCGCTGCTCACCCTCGCCCTCGTTCTCGGCCTCTGGGCGGCTCGCCGCCATCCACTCCTCGCCGGCCTCGCGCTCTCCCTTCTGATCGTCAAGCCCCAATCCCTCTGGCTGGTTCCGGTGGGCCTCCTGGTCCTCCGGCAGTTCCGCGTCCTTCTCGGGCTGGCCTTCGGTGCGCTCCTCTGGGTGGTGGCCAGTCTCGCCATCGTCGGGCCCTCCGAGTTCGTCGCCTGGCTGTCGGCGATGATCGGCGCCGGATCTGGCCAGCTGTCGATCACCTTCGGGCTCCCCGGTCTCGTCGGAGTGGCGGCCGGGTCCCGTGCGGGCTACGTGGCTCTCGCGATCGGGGCCGCCATCGTCGTGGTCACGGCTCTCCTGCTTCGCGAACGCCTGCGTGCTCGGCCAGAGCTCACGGTCGCCGTTTTCGTCTGCCTCTCCCTACTCCTCTCCCCTCATGTGCTCGCTCCTGACTTCGTTCTCCTCGCCCCCGCCCTCTCCCTCTCCGCGCGATGGCGACGCGGCCCGAGCGTCGCCGCCTCCGCGGTGCTCTCCCTGGCGTTTCTTCCCGACCTCAACCTCAGTTCACCCAACGTTCTGCTCGGTTTCGTGGCGATCGCCGCGGCCACGCTGGTGGCCGTCATGGCACTCGCCGTCCGCAACGCGACCCCGAACGGAGCGGCCCCGGTTGCGGCCACGCTCGGGGCGACCGCGTGATCCGGCTCCGCCCGGCACCCTTTGCCTCCGGTTGGCGCCGGTATACTCGAATGCATATCGGCAGTCCCCCAACGCAGAGGTACCATGCCCGCCCGCGACGAGGTCCCCCCGATCTCCCCCGCCACCGCCGGACCGATCCCCGCGTGGGGGATGGGTGACGACCGGAGCGGCGCCGTCCCCGTTGACGGGCGGCCTCCTGGCGGCGGGGCGCCCCGTCCGGTCGGCTTCTCCGTCTCCGGGCTCGATGCCGCCATCCTGGTGGCCGTCCTGCTGATCTGGACCGGGCTCTCCGTCTTCTTCTTCGCGCAGCGCTGAGCCCGTCCGGTGGCGCCCATCCGAACCCGGTTCGCCCCCTCGCCCACCGGATTCCTCCACCTCGGCAATGTCCGCACCGCCCTCTTCGCGTGGCTGGCCGCGCGCTCCACGGGCGGCAGCTTCGTGCTCCGCATCGAGGACACGGACCAGGGGCGGTATGTCCCCGAGAGCGAGGCCGCCATCCTGGAGACGCTCAACTGGCTGGAGCTGACGTGGGACGAGGGGCCGGAGGTGGGCGGCTCGCATGGCCCATACATTCAATCGCTGCGCCTCGACCTCTACGCCGAGAACGCAGGCAGGCTGGTCGATTCCGGAGCCGCCTACTGGTGCACCTGCGCTCCAGAGCGCCTCACCGAGATGCGTCAGGAGCAGCAGCGCCTCCACCAGCCCCCGCGCTATGACCGTCGCTGCCTCGCCCGCCAGGACGAGGTCGCCGCAGAGCGCGCCGCCGGGATGCCGGCGGTGCTCCGCTTGCGCATGCCCGAGGGCGCGACGCAGTGGGATGACGCCGTCCATGGCCCGATCCGGTACGAGAACGCCGACATCGACGACCAGGTGCTGCTGAAGTCGGACGGTTTCCCCACCTACCACCTGGCGGTGGTCGTCGACGACCACGCGATGGAGATCACCCACGTCATCCGCTCGGACGAGTGGATCCCCTCGACTCCCAAGCACCTCGCCATCTATGTGGCGCTCGGCTGGGAGCCACCCGTCTTCTGCCACGTGCCCACGGTGCTGGACGAGGCGCGGCAGAAGCTCTCCAAGCGGCGCGGGGCGAAGACCGTCCTGGAGTACGCGGAGCAGGGGTACCTGCCCGAGGCGATGGTCAACGCCATGGCGCTGCTCGGATGGTCGAGCGGGACCGAGCAGGAGGTCTTCAGCCGGGAGGAGCTGATCGCCGCCTTCACGCTGGAGCGGATCCAGTCCTCACCCGCGGTCTTCGACACGCGCCGCCTGGACTCCCTCAACGGGCTGCACATCCGGCGGATGGACCCCGAGGCGCTGGTGGCCGCGCTCGAGTTTCATCTGCCCGAGACGAGCCTGGAGGCCCGCCGCAAGCTGGTGCCGCTCCTCCGGGAGCGGATGGTCGCGCTGCGCGATGCCGTGCCGCTGGCCGAGCCGCTGCTCGGACCCGCTCCCTGGGATCCCGAGGTCGTCTTTCCGCCGCGCAAGGTGGACGCCGAGACTGCTGGGGTGCTCCTCGACGCTGCCATCGCCGAGGTGCAGTCGGGCGGCCTGGAAGGCCTCGCGGCCATGCGGGAACGGCTCACCGCCCTGCTCGAGGCGCGCGGGGTCAAGGCCCGCGACGGCTTCCGGGTCCTCTACATCGCCATCGTCGGCGCTCCCGCCGGGGTCCCCGTCTTCGACGCGATGGCCTTCATCGGTGCCGAGAAGAGCCTGGATCGTCTGCGCGCCGCGCGGCAGGAGCTGGTCCACCGCATCGCGCCCGCCGGGTAGGGTCGGGGTCGCCTCAGCCCGTCCGGGTGGGACCGCTGCGCTCCACCGTGATCCGGACCAGCACCCGGCGCTCGCGGTGCATCGCGAGCCGGTAGTCCTCCCAGTCGGGATGCTCCCCCGAGGTCAGCCGGTAGTAGTCGACGAGTGGCTCCAGCGCCTCGGGAAGGCTGAGGATCTCGACCGTGCCCTCGACGGTGCGCCACGCCCCGAAGAAGCGATCCGTGAAGGTGCAGAGCGTGGCGTGTGGATCGCGGCGGAGGTTGAGCGTCTTCATCGCGCCCTCCCGGGTGGAGATCACCACCCGGTTCTGGGCGTCCACGGCCGCCACCACCGGCGACATCTGGACCCCGCCGTCGCGGCGGCGGGTGGCGAGCACCCCGCGCCGGTTGCTGCGGACGAACGCCAGCGCAGCCCCATGGTCCATCGGTGACTACTTTACGGCTGAGGGACCGCCGCGAGGGCGGCTCGAGTCGCGGTTCAGTCCAGCCCGGTTCGGACCCGCGCCGAGAAATGGCAGGCGGCGAAACGCCCGACCGCCTTCTCCTCGAGCGGTGGCTCGTCCTCGCTGCACACGCCCGGGACCTGGGCTATGGGGCATCGGGTGTGGAAGCGACAGCCCGAAGGGGGATGCAGCGGTGAGGGGATCTCGCCGGAGAGCTCCACCAGCCGGCGCTGCGACTCCACCCGCGGGTCGGGCACCGGGACGGCCGAGAGCAGCGCCTTGGTGTAGGGGTGATACTGATTGGTGTAGAGGTCGTCGCTGGGTGCAATCTCGACGATCTTCCCCAGGTACATCACCAGAACCCGCTGACTGATGTGGCGCACCACCGAGAGGTCGTGGGCGATGAAGAGATAGGTCAGGTGGAACTCGGCCTGCAGGTCCTCGAGCAGATTGATGATCTGGGCCTGGATCGAGACGTCGAGGGCGGACACGGGCTCGTCACAGACGATCAGCTTGGGGTTGAGAGCCAGGGCCCGGGCGATGCCGATACGCTGGCGCTGACCGCCGCTGAACTCGTGCGGGTAACGGTTGTTGAAGTAGGGGTTCAGGCCCACGACCCGCAGCAGCTCCTGGACCCGGGCGTCCTTGGCCTTGCCGCGCATGACCTTGAAGTTGGTGAGCGGCTCGGCGATGATGTCGCCGACCGTCATCCGGGGATCGAGCGAGGCGAAGGGGTCCTGGAAGATCATCTGGAGATGTTTGCGCTGCTGGCGCAGGCTCTCACCGCGCAGCCCGGTGAGCTCGACGCCCTCGAATATCACCCGGCCCGAGGTCGGCGGGGTGAGCTGGGTGAGTACCCGGGCCAGCGTCGACTTCCCGCATCCGGACTCACCGACCAGCCCCACCGTCTCCCCGGCCCGGATCTCGAAGCTGACGCCGTCGACGGCCCGGCAGACGGCGCCGACCCCGACGTTGAAGTGCTTGACCACATCGACGGCGCGCAGCAGGGGTTCCCCGGGCGGCTCGGGACGCGTGCCCTCCGGCGGCCTCGCGGGGAGTGCACTAGTCACGGTCTTGCGCCTCGGGCGCGAGGCCGTGGCCATCGGCCCCGGAGAGACCCGGAGTCTCCGGCGCGATGGGCGGGCGCACCCCGCTGGCGGCCCCGGGCCTGGTGTCGACCAGCGAGCCCGCCCCCATCTCCGCATACGCTCGTTTCATGGTCACCCAGCATGCGGCGACGTGGCCATCGCCCACCGGCTCCAGCTCGGGATCCTCACTGAAGCAGCGTTCGAGGCGGAACGGACAGCGGGGATTGAACTTGCAGCCCTGGGGTGGCGCGATCAGATCCGGCGGCAGGCCCTCGATGGACCGGAGCCGCTCGTGCCGGTCGGCATCGACCCGCGGCAGGGATCGGAGCAGCGCCCAGGTGTAGGGGTGCTGCGGGGAGTCGAAGATCTGCTCGGTGGATCCCTCCTCCACGATCTCGCCCGCGTACATGACGATGACCCGCTTGCAGAGCCCGGCGACCACCCCCAAGTTGTGGGTGATGAGGATGATCGAGGTGCCCAGGTCGCGGTTGAGATCGCGCAGGAGCTGGAGGATCTGGGCCTGCACGGTCACGTCAAGGGCGGTGGTCGGCTCGTCCGCGATCAGGATCTCGGGTCGGTTGGAGAGGCCCATGGCGATCATGACCCGCTGGCGCATCCCGCCCGAGAACTGGTGGGGGTAGTTGCGCATGCGCCGGGAGGCGTCGGGCACCTGGACCCGCCGCAGCAGGTCGAGGGCGCGGGGCCTCACCTCGCTCGGCGCGACCTTGTCGTGTGCCCGCATCGCCTCCTCGACCTGAAAGCCGATCCGGTGCACCGGGTTGAGCGAGCTGAGCGGGTCCTGGAAGATCATGGCGATGTCGCGGCCACGGATCTGGCGAAGCTCCTCCCGGCCGATGCTCAGCAGGTCCCGACCCTTGAACAGGATCTCTCCGGCGACCACCCTTCCCGGTCGCGGCACCAGGCCGAGGATGGAGAGGGCGGTGACGCTCTTGCCGCACCCCGACTCCCCGACGATGCCGAGGGTCTCTCCGGCGGCCAGGTCGAAGCTGACATCGCGGACCGCCTTGACCTCACCGTCGTCGGTGAAGAACGACGTGGAGAGCTCCCTCACCTCGAGCACCGGGTCGCTCACGAATCCTGTCATCAGCGTCGCTGCCTCGGGTCGAAGGCGTCGCGCAGGCCGTCGCCGAAGAAGTTGAAGGCCAGCAGGGTGACCGAGAGGGCGATGGCGGGCCAGAGCAGGATGTAGGGGTCGAACCCGGCGAGCAGCGGGGAGAAGCCCTCGCTGGCCATCCCTCCCCAGTCCGCCTGGGGGGCGGGGACCCCGAAGCCGAGGAAGCTGAAGAACGCCGAGGTGAGGATGGCGGCGGGGACGACGTAGGTGGTCTGCACGATGATCGGTCCCAGGGCGTTGGGGAAGATGTGGCCGAAGAGGATCTTGCCGGTGCGCGCGCCTCCGGCGCGGGCGGCCTCGATGAACTCGCGCTCCCGGATGCTCAGGGTCTGGCCCCGGACCAGGCGGGCCATGTCCATCCACGAGCTGGCGGCGATGGCGATGATGATGTTGATCAGCCCGGGGCCCAGCAGCACGTAGAGGACGATGGCGATCATCAGCGGGGGGACACCGTAGAAGACGTTGATGACCAGCGCGAACACGGCGTCGACGACGCCCCGCAGGTAGCCGATGAGGAGGCCGACACCGACTCCCAGCACCACGACGATGGCCGCCGTGATCAGACCCACCGCGAGTGAGACCTGCGAGCCGACCATCAACCGGCTGAGCAGGTCGCGACCCAGGTCGTCGCAGCCGAGCGGATGGCCGGGAGTGCCGGGGAGCGCATAGGTGGGACAGGCGCCGACCAGGTTGGGGTTGTACGGAGTCCAGAACAGCGACACCACGCAGACGCAGGCGAGCAGGCCGAGGTAGATCAGGGCGGCCAGCGCCAGCCGGTTGCGACGCAGCCGGCGCAGCCCGTCCCGCCAGAGGCCGACCTGCTCCCGCGCCAGCGTGCCGCCCTCGTACTCCAGCCACGGGCTGGCGGGGATGGCCATCAGTACCTGATCCTCGGGTCGACGACCGTGTAGATGAGATCGACCGCCAGGTTCGACAAGCCGATCAGGAGCGCGAAGATGGTGAAGACGCCGACCGTCACGTTGTAGTCGTGCTGGAGGATGCTCTCCACGAATTCCTTTCCCAGGCCGGGGATGCCGAAGATGTTCTCGATGACCAGCACGCCGACCAGGATGCCGACCACCGTCGTGCCCAGGATGCTGATCACCGGGACCAGGGCGTTGCGCAGGGCGTGCCGGATGGTCACGACCCGCTCGCGCAGGCCCTTGGCGCGAGCGGTCCGGATGTAGTCCTGCTGGATGACCTCGAGCATGCTGGCGCGGGTGATGCGGGTGATCTGGCCGGAGGTGTAGAGACCGATCGACAGGGCCGGCAGCCAGAGCTCGCCGATGGTGCCGTAGGTGCCGGTCCACACCGGCGAGTAGGCGATGGCGCCTCCGGTCACGCTGCCCAGGAAGTTGGCGAAGATCATGATCCCCAGCCCGGCGATCACGAAGCTCGGCACCGTGTAGCCGACCACCGCGAGGGTGGTGAGGAGGTAGTCGACCCAGGTGTTCTGCCGGATGGCGGCGAGGACACCGAAGGTCATGCCCAGGCCGATGGTGACGATCAGCGCAGCCCCCCCGAGCTCGCAGCTGACGCTCAGCTCGCGGAGCACGAGCGGGGTGACCTGCTCGCCACGGATGTAGAGGGAGACCCCGAGGTCGCCATGGATCGCCCCCTTGAGGAAGTTCCAGTACTGGATCAGCACCGGCTGGTCCAGCCCGTACTCATGGAGGAGGAGTTGCAGCGACCTGCCGTGTACCCGCTGGCTGATGAAGGCGTTGCCGGGGAGGGCGTGTACCACCACGAAGACGACGAAGGAGACGACCAGCAGGGTCAGCACGATGATCGCCAACCGCTGGGCGATGTAGATAAGCGTCCCCCTGGTCACCTTGGGTGCACCCTCCCCGCCGATGGAGCGGGACGCCCGGCTCGCGCGCCGGGCGTCCCGAGTTCAGCTTCTGCTTGACCCTCTCAGTGGGAGAGAATCGAGATCTGGTCCCAGTAGTAGTCGAACCCGGTGTTCGAACCGGCTCCCTTGACCCAGGGCTGGATCAGGAAGTTGCCGACCGAGTAGTAGAGGGGGATGTAGGCCACATCCTGCTGCAGGATCTGGGCCAGCTGCTTGTAGAGCGGGAGCGCCTGGTCGATCGGCTCCGTGTCAGCCTGCTTGAGGATGCTGTCGTAGGTGGGGTCGTCGAAGCCGCTGGTGTTCGCCCCGGCGGCGGTCGCCAGGTAGCCCCACAGGTTGTCGAACCAGTCCTGGGGGTTGTTGTAGTCGAACTGCCAGCCGTCACGCGACATTTCGTACTGGCCGCCCAGGCGGTTGGAGATGAACTGAGAGGCATCCCCGACCGGGTTCAGGTTGACGTGGATGCCGAGGTTGGTCTGCCAGTCGTTCTGGAGGTACTCGGCCACCGGGTCGTTGAGCCCCCCGGTGTTGTACGAGTACGTGAGGTTGGCGGTCAGCGTGCCGGTCGGGTCGTACTGCTTGAGCAGCTGCTTGGCCTCGGTGGGGTTGTACTGGGCCAGCGGGTCCTGGTTGTCACCGAGGTAGCCGGTCAATCCCTTGGTGATCAGGCCGCCGGTGGCTGCGGTGCAGAGCAGGTCATGGCACACGGTGCTGGCCAGGCCGGTCTTGTCGACCGCCAGGTCGAAGGCCTTGCGCAGGCCCACCGCGGCCGCCGACTCCCCGACGAACGGACCTCCCGTCTTCGGGTACCCGATGGCGAAGCTCAGCCACGTGGTCCGGCCCTTGGGCTGGGTCAGCAGGTCCTTGGCGTACGCAGTGCTCTTGATGCTCTCGATGGTCGGGTAGTCCAGGTTGCCGCTGTCACCGCCGTACCCGATGATGCCGTAGCTCCCCTGCTTCCACGCCGCCACGGTCGTGGCCAGGGCCGAGGGGTCCTTGATGTCGACGTCGACCTCGGTGAGGGTCGGCTTCGGCGAGCCCCACCAGTTCTTGACCGCCTTGAAGACCATCGACTGCTTGGGGATGAAGGAGGCGAGGTAGAAGGCGCCCGTGCCCACCATGCCGTCGGTCTTGCTGCTGGGCTTGGTCCACCAGTTGACCGGGTCATTGTGGATGACGTTCTCGTCGACGATGGCCCCGGTGGTGCCCTCAAGGGTCCAGGCCGCGAGGCACCAGCCGCAGGCATTGGCGAGCTTGATCTGGACGGTGGAGCCGGTGAGCCCGTCGGGCGCCGTGAGGCCACTCAACTCCAGGCTCGAGTTGCAGGTGGCGCCCGCCGTGCCTTTGCCCCTGAAGCAGCCCCAGAGCCCGTTCTCGATGCTCTGCTGGAATCCCTCCGGGCTGCCGCTGGAGCTCGCCGGGGGTGACCCGGCGGCCTTCTGCACGTCGGAGTAGCCGGCGATCGCTGACAAGTTGGCGGAGTAGGGACCCTGGAGAGCGACCGCCCGGTCCCAAGAGTAGAGCACGTCCTGAGCGGTCACCTTGTCGCCGTTGTCGAAGGTGGCGTTCTGGTTGAGGTGAACGGTGTAGGTCAGACCATCGCTGGAGACCCCGCCGTTGGCCGTGGTCGGGACCACGGTCGCGATGTCGGGCACGATGTTGAGGCTGTCGTCGAAGCGCCAGAGGTTGTCGAACACGTTCTGCATGAACTCGGTGTCGACCTCGGCGTCCGCCTCACCCGGGTCCCACGTCCCGGGGTTCTGAAAGGCCGGAAACTTCAGCACCTGGCTGCTGGCCAGGCCTGACGAGGACGACGACGCGCTGCTGGTCGTTCCGCAGGCGGCGGCGACCACCGCCAGCAGGCTGAGCAGCAGCATCGCCTGCGAGGGCCTGTGCCGGCCGGCCGCCGCCCCTCCAAGATGTGGTGTCCTCGACGTCATCTCACCCTCCTTGCGTCCGTCCAGATCCGAACTCGGGACAGCGGCGGCCGTGCTTAATGAGGGCAGCGTCCACCGGGGCCAAGTCTTAAGTCCGCAAATGTACCTCTCTCACCGCTCGCCGGTATCACCCGATAGGGTGAGCCGCGCGAGGGGAGAGCCGGAGACCGCGGACAAGATCAAGCTGAAAGCATCGAACCGGTCAAATTGGAGCTCAACCTGCGATCGGGTCGTCCAGCGGGGTGCGCCGGCGCGAAGATGGCCGCGACCAGGCAGACAGGGCTGCGTGGGTCGACGGTCACGCCGGAGATGCCACCGCGCCGGCTCAACCGGCGCCGTCGCCGGCCGCCCGTGACCGGCCCAGCAGCCAGTAGGCGGCCGCGCTGACCACGAAGCCGACCGCGAAGCTGAGGTCGCCGGTCTGGGGATAGGTGCCGGCGACCCAGCCGACATAGAGCGACTGGTTCATGAAAGGCACGCAGGCGGCGATGCCGAGCAGGAAGGCGGCGACCCCGCGCCAGTTCGAATGGTGCCGGTCGAACAGCAGGACGGTATCGAGCCGCCCGCGTCGCATCGCCCAGTCGGTGAGCACCACCCCGAGGAAGGCGACGATCCAGTAGGTGCTGAAGAAGAGGAAGTTCTCGTACGCGCCCCCTGTCCCGCCCGGACCCACCTGGCCGGTCTTCACCACCAGGAATCCCACCACGAAGCCGACCATCCCGAAGCCGGCGGCGGCGAGCGCCCGCCGCCGCCGCGCCGTGACCCGGACGCCCATGCTGAGGAACGACATCGCGCTGCTGTAGAGATTGATTGCATTGGCGGAGACGGCGCCGACGCAGATGGCGAGCGGTGCGATCACCACCAGCACCTCGGGGAGTGGTTCCACGAACTGGCTGGTGGGGATGTCGCTGAGGCCCCACCGCGTGCCGGCGACCGTCGCCAGCGCCGCTCCCGCGACCTCCAGCACCCCGCAACTGACCAGCAGTCCCAGGCCGGCGGAGAGTGCGATCCGGAGCCGGCTCGTGCCCCGGGCCAGGTAGCGGCTGTAGTCGGAGGCGTAGGGGTTCCAGCTCGCGGCGTAGGCGAAGGCGAAGAAGACCGCGATCATGAACGCCCCCACCGGCCCGCCACCGGCCGCGGCCGCCGTCGCGTCGAACCCGGTGCCCGGACGGGCGTGCAGGAAGATGATCGCGGTGCAGGCGGCGAAGACAACCGCCAGGAAGGGAAAGACCCAGCGCTCGATGGCGTGGATGAAGTTGTAACCGGCGAAGGCGACCAGGATCTCGACGAGGACGACGATCCCGAGAGCGAGGACAAAGCCGGGCACCGGCAGCCGCACCGCGGCGCAGAAGGTCTGGAGGGCAAAGGCGCCGCTCACGCTGTTGACGGCCACCCAACCCGCTCCCGCGGTGAGGACCTGGAGCCCGGCGGGGAGCAGGTTGCCGAAGAAGCCGAAGGGCGCCCGGCTCTCCACCATCTGGGCCACCCCCAGGCGCGGGCCCATCACGGAGAGCAGGCCCTGGAAGAGGGATCCGAGTGCGGTCCCGAGTAGCAGCGCGACGGCGGTCGGCCAGAAGCCTCCGCCGAAGAGGACGACCGGGAGGACGCCGACGTAGACGGTGGCGAACTCGAGGTTGGGGGACGCCCACATCCAGAAGAGGCCCAGCGGCCGGCCATGACGCTCGGATTCGGAGATGTACTCGATCCCGCCCGGCTCCAGGGCTACGACCCGCTCGCCGTAGACGCCCTCGCGCACCGGGACCGTGCCCCCCTCCATCTCCACCGTCGCGTGTCCGACCCGCCGTGCCGGCTTCTCGAGTGCCTCTGTCATCGGGCCTCCACCCGTGCCGCCCGGGCCCCCGCGGCGCCTCCCACCCTCCTCATCGCGCCCGGCCGTCCCCGCCGTCCGCGACAGCGATCTCCAGCAGTGCGCGAAGGCGCGGCAGCTCGGTGACGGCGCGGATCACCGCCACCCCGCGCGCACCGGCGGCGACGCAATCCGCGGCGTTGCTCGCGTCCACGCCGCCGATCGCGACCACCGGTATGCTCACCGCCCGGCAGATGGCACGGAGGCCGTCCAGCCCGATCGGGGGTCCGGCGTCCCTCTTGCTCGGCGTCGACCAGACCGCGCCCGCGCCGACGTAGAGCGCCCCCTCGGTCTCGGCGCGGCGGGCCTCGTCCGGGGTGCCCGCTGAGCGGCCGAACCGGATGCCGGCGCGTGCCGCGCGCTCCACACCGCCGTCGTCCTGGCCGAGATGGACGGTGACCCCCAGCGTCTCGGCAGCCGCGACGTCGTCGTTCATGACGATCATGGCCAGATCGCCCACCGACGCGATCACCTCGCGACCGACGCGGACCCGTTCCGCGGTGGGCACCTCCTTGAGCCGCAGCTGGACCACCGACGCGCCGTTGCGCGCCGCCCAACCGGCGGTGGTGGCCTCGGAGACGATGGCGTGGAGGATCACGCCGGGGTCGGGCCGGTCACTTCGATGCGGACCTCGGCGTCGAGGGTCTCCGGGTCGAGCCCGGCCACGCAGTCGTAGAGGTTGACGTGGAAGCTGCCCGGCCCGCGCGCGCCCACCGCCGCGTGCTCGGCGGCCACCCCGAAGGCGGCCAGGGCCTCGGTCGCGGCGCGGAGGGGGTCATCGCGGTTGACGGCCGCGAAGCAGCCACAGAGCGCGGTCGACATGCAGCCGGTGCCGGTGACCTGACCGAGCATGGCCACGCCGTTGCTCACGGCGGCACTCCCCCCCGGTCCGGCGATGTGGTCGACGGCACCGGTGACCGCCACGGTGCAGCCGAGGGCTCGCGCCGCGGCCGCCGCCAGCGCTCCCGGGTCGCCGGCGGAGACGGAGTCGACGCCGCGGATCTCGGCCGCCTCTCCGATCAGCGCGGAGACCTCGGCCGCATTGCCGCGGACGATGGCGACCGCCACCTCGGCGAGGATCCGTCGGCACGCCTCGGTGCGCATCCTGGTGGCTCCGGCACCCACCGGGTCGAGGACCACCGGGGCACCATGCCGGTTGGCGGCGCGGCCCGCCAGCACCATGGCATCCACCCACTCCGGTGAGAGGGTGCCGATGTTGAGCACCAGCGCTCCGGCGTACCCGGCCATCTCCTCGACCTCGGCGAGGGCATGGGCCATCACCGGCGAGGCGCCGAGCGCCAGCGTGATGTTGGCGGTCTCGTTCATCACCACGTAGTTGGTGATCTGATGGATGAGCGGGTGCCCGGCGCGGATCGCGCTGAGCGATGCGGCGGGGGAGAAGTGCTGGGTGGTGGGCGCTGGCATCGGCATCACTTCTGGTGGGGGACTTGCGGAGTTGCGTGGTCCGAGGCGGGAGCGGCGAAGGCGTGGAGGACGTTGACCGGCCCGTCGCCGTGGCCGATCTCGACCAGGCCGTGGGCCACCGCGTCCGCCGCCACGCGCGCGGCGGTCCGCGCGGCGGTGAGCAGGTCGTCGCCCAGGGCGAGCCGGGCGCAGAGGGAGGCCGAATGGGTGCAGCCGGCGCCGTGGGTGGCCGCGACGGGGTGGCGAGTCACCGGGATCTCGTGGTGATCGCGACCGTCGAAGAGGTGGTCGACCGCGGATTCGCCGTGGCCACCGGTGACCAGGACCGCCGGCGCGCCCATCTCGTGGAGACGCTCGGCCAGCTCCCGCCGGCTGCCCCGGTGACCGGTCAGGGCCTCCGCCTCGGGGAGGTTGGGGGTGATCACGGTGGCCCGCGGGAAGAGGCGGTGCACCAGGGTGGATACGGCATCCTCGCGGAGGAGCACCGCCCCCGAGGAAGCCACCATCACCGGGTCGACGACGAGGGGGAAGTCGGTCCGCGCAAGCCAATCGGCGACCGCATCGATGATCGAGGCCGAGAACAGCATCCCGGTCTTGGCGGCGTCCACACCGATGTCCTCCGCGACCGCTTCGAGCTGGGCCGTGATGATCTCGATTGGGATCTCGTGGATGGCCCGCACCCCCACGGTGCTCTGGGCGGTGAGGGCGACGATCGCCGACATCCCGTGGCACCCGGCGGCGGCGAACGCCTTGAGATCCGCCTGGATACCGGCGCCGCCGCCGGAATCGGACGTGGCAATGGTGAGACACCGCGCCACCGTCATCGCAGCCCTCCCTACGCTGGCATTACCCAGATCAGGTTCTCGGGTGTGATCTCAGCCAATCGGGCACCCCGGGACCACGCGAGCGTATCACCACGGTCCGGCGCGCCGGCGCGGTTCCGTCTGGGTCGCCTGCGCGGATCGGCAAGTAGAGAGGAGGTCAGGTGGAGGGCGACCAGGCGGGGACGGGGCCGATGATCGGCTGGTACTGCCAGTCGGCTCCGCCGTCCGTGGTGGCCCACAGTCCTGCTGAACCGAACACCCATCCATGCGTCGAGTCCGCGAAAGCGACGTCCACCTCCCCGCCGCCCTGCCAGACCGTCGTGAGCTCCTCGGGCAGCGAGGCTTGTGTCCAGGTGACGCCGCCGTCATCCGTGATGAGAGGGGGCCCGAGGTAGTTGATCATCCACGCCCTGCTGCCGCTGAGCACGGCGAGGCCGATGGGACCACCGCCGTTGTCCAGGCTCCCGACATTGGTCGCAGGCGGCGAGAAACCCGAGTAGTCAGCGCGGCTTCGCAGGAGCCACTGGGCACCGCCGTCGTCCGAGGTCCAGACCTCCTGCGGTGCCGACGAGGGGCCCCCGATGTCGGCGCAGGAGAGCATCAGATCCTCGGTCGAGGAGGCCGCGAGGCTCATCGTCGCACCCACGGTGCAGGGCACTGTCATCGAGACCCATGACTGAGCCTGATCCTCAGTCCTCACGAGGGTCGGCTCCGACTCATTGTCGTTCAGCTGCCACGCACTCGAGCCCCAGCGTACGAGCTCAGGACCACCCAGCGCCGAGTTGCTGATCGGTTCCCCCTGCACGGAGGCCGGAAGGGGCGCCAGGTCAGTCCACGGACCGCCGCCCACCGGTGATGAAAGGACAGCCTCCGGGCAGGCGGTGGTGGCCCCCTCCGCGCACCCGGTCACCGCCCACGCCGTGCCGCCGGCGATGGCGAGGTCGACGACCTCTCCGCCGACGTCAGCCGGCTGCCAGCTCTCTCCGCCGTCGTGGGTCGCGCCGAAGACGGCGTCACCATCGGTGCCAGTTCCCCACATCCAGGCGTCCTCACTCGACGCGGCGGCGAGATAGAGCTCGGAGTTCGTCGGGTCGGGAGCCGCCGGCGATGCCACCATCGCCCAGCTGGCGCCGCCATCGGTGGTCCGGGCCACCCCGGTCTCGCAATCCTGCTGCGCATCGCAGGCATCCCCGAGAACCCACCCGTCGGACGCGGTCGGGAAGCTGACCGATCCCGGGCCCACGTAGGCGATGGCGGAGGGGGCTTGCCACGGCGTCGGGGTGGGCACGGCCACGACCGGCGGTTTGGTGGGGACAGGGATCGAGGTGCTCCCTGCCGGCTCGCTCGCGGCTGCCGCGGTCTTTGCCGCCCCCACGATCGGGCTCGTGTGACCGCGGAGGCCGAGGCCGATCCCTATGGCCCCGCCGGCGAGAGCGACCACGACGGCCACCAGGGCCCGCGGCCCGGTGACGGCGGCGCGATCCTTCCTGGGCGAGCCGGTCACACCCCTACTACGCGCCGGCACGCCAGCGGGTGACAACCACGATCAGCGCAGGTCTGCGGATTCGATCTCCACGGAGCCGGCCCGCCCTCCACTCCCCGCCGCCCCCTCCGCTGTCCCCGCAGTCCGCCGCCACGTGGCGAGAACCGACCCCAATAGGATCAATGCAAACCCGAGCACGGCCCCGATCCGCAGCGGCTCGCCGAGGATCGTGACCCCGAGCACCAGCGCCACCGCCGGGTTGAAGTAGGTGATCACCGTCGCCCGGACGGGGCCGATCTCGGCGATGAGGGCAAAGAAGAGGACGAAGGCTACCGCGGTGCAGACGACACCCAGGGTAACCGCGGAGGCGATCACGCGCGCCGTGGGATGGGTGTCCCCCAGCTGGATGATCCCGACCGGCGCGTACACCAGCGCGGCGAACGCGAGCGATGCCGCCACCACGCCGACGGACGGGAGGTGCGACAGCTTGCGGGAGATGATCATCGGGCCGACGGCGTAGCCCACGGTGCACACCCCGATCTCGGCGACCGCCAGGAGGTCATGCCCGGTGATGTCAAAGCCGAGCAGGACGGCGACCCCAGCGAAGCCGACGCCGAGCCCCACCAGGCGGCGGCCATCCAGCTGGTGCTCGCTGCGGGTGACCCAGGCGAGCAGCGCCCCGATCAGGGGAACGGCGGCGACGAGCAGGCCGCTCAGCGAGCTGGACAGCCGTGTCTCGGCGCTGGAGAGGAGGAACCACGGTATCGCCAGCTCGGCGACCGTGTAGGCGATCAGCCACCTCCAGGCCGGGAGGATCGGTCGCACCTCCCGGCGTGCGATCGCCACCGGGACGAGCAGGAGCGCACCGATGCCGGTGCGCAGGAAGACGAGGCTCGCCGGGGTGATCTCGGAGACCGCCACCTTGATGAGCAGGTACGGGATGCCCCACACCACGCACATGATCGCGAAGAGGACGAGCGCCTTCCGGCTCATGGGCCGCCATCCTAGCGGCCCGCGCCATCTGGCACCATCCGTGGCGATGCCGGACAGTGATGGTGCCCATCTCACGCGCAACGCGGCGGAGCTGGAGCGGCTGCGCACCCTCGGATCGCGGCTGCTCGCCGGCGACCTGCCCCCGCAGCCGAGCGGAGGGTGGACCGCGTCCGCCGTCTTCGCCCACCTCGCCTTCTGGGACCGCTTCGTGATCGCCCGCTGGGACCGCTACGACCGCGAGGACGTCATCGAGGACCTCTCCGACTTCCACATGGATCTGGTCAACGCAGCCGGGCTGCCCCTCTGGCTGGCGCTGCCTCCGGAGGCCGCGGTGGCGGAGGCGATCGAGGCCGCCGGTGAGGTCGTTGAGCGGATCGCCGCCCTGGGCCCCGCGGCGGTCGAGGCCGCGCTCACCACCAGCCGCCGGGCGATGCTCGATCGGACCTTCCACTGGACGCCCCACCTCGACGAGCTCGCCGGGGTGCCTCCGCCGCGCTGAAGCCGCGCGCTGGCCGGCCCGTCAGCTGCGTGCGTCGGTCTCGATGAGTGCCCCACCCGCGTTCGCGCGTCCAGGCGGGCACGGTCGGTGGCACGCGACTGCGGTTACGCGCTCTGGGTCTCTTCCGCGCTCAGCTCCCACAGCCGGTGCGCCGCCGCGGTGTCCTGCGCGGCCGCGCTCGGCAGCTTGCGCTTCCGGTTGGCGAAATACCCGCCTGTTTCGGAGGAGACATCCGCCGAGTCCGCCAGCCACACCAGCGTGTCCGCGCCCTTGGTCGTGCTGCGCGCAAAGGGTCGCGCCATCGTCATGCCGAAGGCCATCAGCGGGCCGTTGTTGCGGTTGAAACCGCTCGCCACGAAACCCGGGTGGAAGCAGTTGGCGGTGACACCGGTGCCCTCCAGCCGCCGTGCCAGCTCGGTGGTGAAGAGGATGTTGGCGAGCTTGGTCTGCCCGTAGCGGGAGAAGCCGCGCGTCCAGTACCCCTTGTCGGCCTTGATGCCGTCGAAGGGGATGTGCGCGCCGTGATGAGCGCTCGAGCTGGTGGTGATGATCCGAGCGGGCGCGCTCGACTTGATCCGGTCGAGGAGCAGGGTGGTGAGCAGGAAGGGGGCGAGGTGGTTCACCGCCCAGGTCAGCTCAAAACCGTCCCCGGTGAGGCGTCGCGAGCTGTTCACCCCGCCGGCGTTGTTGGCCAGCACGTCGATCTTGGGGTGCTTGGCCAGGATCTCCTCGGCCAGCTTGCGGATCGACGCCTGTGAGCTGAGATCCGCAAAGAGAACCTCGACCTCTGTCGCTGGGCCACCCGCGGCCTTGATCTGGACAACGGCCTCGGCCGCCCTCGACTCGCTGCGGGCCACGATCGAGAGCAGCGCGCCCCGGTGGGCCAGCTCCCGCGCCGCCGCCAGCCCGATCCCGCCCGTCGCCCCGGTGATGATCACCCGCTTGCCGGCGACCCCACTCCATTCCTGCATGACCGTCTCCCAGGTTGCGGATCGGCTGCCGCGAGCCTGTGCTCGCAGCATCGTCTGAGCCTACGTCCTCAGTTCGCCCGGAGCCTACGCTCTCAGCTGTTCTCCCCGATGGCGATGGTGACCTTGACCGCCCCGTGTTCCTGGGGCCGCGCGGCGGTGCGGAACGCCGCGCGCCAGGCGGCGAGGGGGAAGCGGTGGGTCAGCCAGTCCCGCCACCGGACGTCGCCGCGGGCGAGCATGCCGAGCGCAATGTCCAGGTCGTCGCGGCGGTAACCGTTGGACCCCACCACGGTCACCTCCTTGAAGTAGGTCAGGGTCGCCTGGGTGCGCCGGGCGCGGCCCACTCCGACCCGAACCACCAGGCCTCCGGGACGGACGATTGCCAGGGACAGTTCGGTGGTGGCGGTGCTGCCCACCGCGTCGACCACCGCCGCGGCGCCGCCGGTGATGAGCCAGGGGAGACCACGCCACGGTCGGCTCAGCCTGCCCCCGCCAGCCTCCGCGACCTGGTCCACGACCGCCTGCGGGCGGTGGGAGATGGTCCCGGCTCCAAGAGCTTCCACAAGGGCTCGCTGGTACGGCCATGCCGCGCTGACCATTACCCGCTCAGCGCCCAGGCGGCGCAGGGAGGCCGTGACCGCCAGGCCGATGGTTCCGGCGCCGAGCACCACGACGAGGCCGGACGTCGCGACGCGCCCTCCGCCGAGGACCTGCTCGGCCGCGTGCGCGCCCACCGCCAGCGGATCGGCGAGCACCCCGGCTCGAGGCTCCAGCCCCTCCGGCAGCCGGCGCAGCTGGGAGCGGTGCGCGTGCATCCGGGTGCCCATCCCCCCGGGCAGGCCGCGAATGTTCCCGGTGTGGATGCCGCTCCCCGAGACGCCCGGTAGAGGCTCTCCCTGGCGGGCGCAGAGGGGGAGCATCCCCTCGGCGCATGCGGGGCATGGCGGCAGCCCGCGTGCCGCACACCCGAGCCACGGGTTGACCACCACCGTCTCCCCGACCGAGAGGTCCGCTCCGGCCGGTCCGGCGACCCGGGCCACGATCTCGTGGCCCATGACGTGGGGAAAGGAGACCAGACCGGAGAGCGGGTTGTCCCAGTCCGCCTGGAGGGTGGCCTGGGTGACATCGCTGCCGCATACCCCGGTGAAGATCGGCTCGAGGGCGACCCACTCGGGCCCCGGTGACACCGGGTCGGGCAGCCTGCGGAGGCCGAGCGGTCCGGGGCCGCGCAGGACCCAGAGCGGATCGAGGCGGCTGAGAGCCCCCGCTACGGCGAGCCGCGCCGGCCGGGGATCAAAGACCAGGCCCAGCATCAGCGTGGGGTCCGGCGATGGGCGTGGTGCACGCCCGAAACGGTACCCCCAACGGTGGACGGGGCCGTCGCAGGTCGCGCAGAAGTGGACGCCGGCGCCGATCAGCTCCGCCTCCCCGGGCACCCCGAGACGCCGGTTGGAGGAGCCGGCCGCGACCAGCGGCGCCCCCGATGCCCCGCACCCGCACCCCTCGAGTCTTCCCGCCGGGCTTGCGCATTGCAGTCCGAGCGACTTTGCGCGACTGTTGTCGACGAGCCCCGGCGGGGCGCGCGACCTCCACCCACAGGGTCGGGCGGAGCTCCTCTTCTTGAGCCGGATGACTGCTCGCTGACTGCGAACGGGACAGCGTCCGCGGGGACCCTTCACCGCACCCCTGGCCGGCCGTCTCCGTCCGCCGCCCCGTCCCGCCGTCCACCCCCGTCACGGACTCTCGTCAGGCCGTGTCCATCTTTTCACAGCGCCCGTGAAATGATCCGGTCGTTCGAATGGCCTGGCCCAGCATCGGACTTGGTGACTGGGATGCGCCGCCCGGGGAAAACAGTCCAGTGAATAATCCGCCCAATCCGCGGCTCACGCCACCCGGGGGGAGAGGGGCCTGAGGTGGCCGGCACAACCACGCGCGGCGTCGGTTCGGGACAGCTCGCCCTGCTGATCCCGGTGGGGAGCGACACGTACGCCGTCTCGCTGGACACCGTCCGCGAGGTGGTGGTCGATCCGCGGGTGACCCAGGTGCCCACCTCGCCTCCGGTGGTGCGCGGTGTGTTCAACGTGCGCGGGGACATCGTCCCGCTCCTCGACACCGGCCTTCTGCTCGGCCTCCGTCCGGTGACGGAGGAGCCCTACGCGGTGCTGGTGGAGACCCCCCACGGGACCGCAGGCCTGGTGGCCACGGAGATGCCCCTCACCGTCCGGCTGAACGAATCGGTGGGCCATTCCGACATGGAGGGGACCACCGAGACCTACCTGGTCGCTGACGCCCGGCTGGCCGTCGCCCTCGACGTCCCGGTGCTGCTCAGCCCTGCCCGGATCGCGCAGTGAGCCCTCAGGAGTCGCTCTCGGAGGGCGACTTCCAGCGCCTCTTCGCAACCGAGGCGGAGGGCCGGCTCGACACCCTCGTCGACGAGCTGCTCGAGTTGGAGAAGGGCGGCGCGACCCCGGAGGTTGTCGCCTCCCTCTTCCGTGAGGCCCACACCATCAAGGGCGGCGCCGCGGTGGTGGGGATGCCTCATGTCGCCCGGGTGGCGCACGCGCTCGAGGACCTGCTGGAGGAGGTGCGCCGCGAGCGGCGCGGGGTCGATACAGCCCTGATCGACGCGGTGCTCGGCGGCGTCGACGCCATCCGGACCCTGATCCCTCTTGCGGTCGCCGGCCAGGAGCATGAGCAGGTGGCGTTCGACGCCGAGCAGGCGCTCCGGCTCGCCGTCGGGGGACCTCCCGTCGTGGACGACAGGGCTGCCGCGGGCGCCACGATGCCGGCGCCGGCCACGGCGGCCACGGCGGCGCC
>OCZT010001743.1_pt1 | contig 22519 bp, 22 predicted proteins | sample 1539031 | NCBI WGS metagenome assembly OCZT01 (sample SAMEA3539308, study PRJEB22396) | soil metagenome | biome: tundra; feature: field; material: soil | place: USA | collected 2010-05 | depth 0.15 m | reverse complement strand
ATGGCGATGGTTCTCTGACGGCACCCGATGTCATTATCGAACGCCAATTTGTTGTTGGGCTGCAAACTCCGAATGCAAACGAATTCATGAGGGCCGACTGTGCACCGCGTGCGACACACGGCGACGGCTTGCTCACTGCCGGCGACACGATACAGGTGCGGAGATATATTGCGGGCCTTGATTCGATTGATCAACTGCCCGGAACGATCGAAGCCCGACCGTTGAACGATCAATCGGACAAGGCAGGCATGAAACTAAAGTCGGTTTGGACTCAGAGGGTAATTAGCGTTGTTCAGGCTGAGCAAGCGCCTCAAGGCAAAGTTGTCCTGTATGTTCAGATGGACCGCCAGGGTGACGAGGCGGCGGCGGCGTTTACACTCGGATTTGATCCGGCGAGGTTGAGTAACCCTGTAATTAGCTTGGGCTCGGGTGCGTCATCGGGAACTATCCTGACAACAAACACCTCAAAGAGCGATTCGGGACAACTGGCCGTTCTGGTTGATTCTGACGAAGCCCTGGCCAGTGGACGGGTCGTAAGCGTTACCTTTGATGTTGCTCAGAATGTAGCGGGTGAAACAACACCTGTAACCTTTACCGACGCCATAACGCAGGGCAGCACCGCTGACGCCGAGGGTAATCTGCTCCCGACACGATTCGTCGACGGAGTATTGACACTTCCCGAAGCGGCATCGCCGGCGCTTGAGATCTCGGGCCGCGTACTTACACCGGACGGCCGTGGTTTGAGAAACGCCGTTGTTGTACTTACCGACTCGAATGGCGTCGAACGCTACGTACCGACCAGTTCATTCGGCTATTACCATTTCGATAGCCTGACGAACAGTGCGACATATGTTATCGGCGTCAAGTCGAAGCGTTACTCGTTCGAGCTGCGAGTGGTTCAGGCACTGGATAACGTGACCGATGTCGATTTTCAGGCAAGGTAGACTCTTGATCTGTTTGAATGCAATAGAGAGGCTGTCGGAAAAGGCGGCCTCTCTTTTTTGGAGCAAATACGGAGAACCAGCTATAAAATATTTGCATGGGAAAGCGGAAGGTGGTGTTCAAGAGATACTAATTCCTAATAACGGCATTTGCAACAGTTTTATGTTGGCCCCGATTGTTAACAGTTACCCTTTTCCTCGAGCAACAAATGGCACGTTAAATATCACAAAAAACAACGTTACAGCGATTGCCCAAAATGCGAAAAAAGTTTTCCAATTAGACATTACAGTTAAATTTCCCGACTTCCCTGCCCGGGCAAATGCTAAGGCTTTCCGTCTTTTCTCATGCTATGATTAGACAAAAGAGTTATTATGTCCAATTCCATATGGTCCGTTCTCAGAAGTCAGAAACCATCAAATTCTTAACCCTCGACGAAACACAACGTCTTTTAAGTGTAATTCAAAACAAACGCGATAAGGCGATTTTTCTGACTGCTTACCGGCATGGACTTCGAGCCAGCGAGATTGGCTTGCTTCACTTGCAGGATTTCGATTTTCAAAAGCAACGCGTAATGATTCACCGGCTTAAGGGGTCCCTTTCGGGCGTGCATCCGCTGCAGGCGGACGAAAGCAGGATCCTGAAAAGTTATATTAAAACGCGGACCGGCCAATCCCCCACTCTGTTCGTATCCAACCGAAATTTGCCGATCAGCAGAAAGACTCTTGATGTATTGATGAAACAGTACGGAGAGAAAGCGAAACTGCCGCCAGACAAACGGCACTTCCATGTTTTGAAGCACTCGATTGCTACGTACCTGCTCGACACCGGGGAGGCCGATATCCGCTTCGTCCAGGACTGGCTCGGACACGCAAATATCCAAAACACGGTAATTTACGCTTCCCTTGTTTCGGCAACGCGGGAGCGAAAGGCCCGAGAGCATTTCTTCAAGCTCCCGAAGTTTTGATTTAATATTCCTGTTGTGAAAACGGAAAAGCCCACGTCCGACCGAAAAAGCTGAAGATCAGTCGAGGGTCTGTTATAAATCAATTGAACGCTGCCGCCGAAAAGGCCAGAAAGAAAAAGGAAAAAGAAGAAGATCTCCATTCAGAGAGCTGTGTTTATGTCTCGATACGTCATTCTCTTAGTCATTGTGTTTGGGGTCCAATTGGCACACGCCAAGCCACACACTAATACCAGTCAAAATACAGCAAAGAATGCTAACGGCAATGCTAATTCCGTCGCCGTGCAAGATTCCGTTTCCCAGATTGAAAACAAAGCCGATACCGAACGCGCCCCTCGCGACGAAACGTTTAGGACGAAGCAAGGCGAACAAAACCAAGTTATTGCTAATGCTACTTGGTGGATAATGATCTTTGGTGGATTAAGTTTTGTGGCCGCCTTGATCTATGCCAGTGTTAGTATTTTGCAATGGCGACAAACTGCAAGGTTTTTCGACATCACCGAACGCCCGTCTTTGGGTATCGAAGGCGAGATGGAATGGGGGCAAGACCCGACGACTGAAGAAGGTTTCGTTGAAGTTACTATCAAAAATTCTGGCAAAAGTCCTGCCGTACACGTTTTGGGAGGCATGGGTAGCGGAATTCAAGTTCCCGGTAAATTCGTGCCATTGGATCATTGTCCGGAACCTGACACGGGCGAATCGTTCGGAACGAAAAGTCGAGGCGTTATAGCTATTGGCGGAACAACTTATCTGACGGGTAAAAGTCTGACTGGTAAAGAATTCAAAGGCGTTCTTACCGGAAAGTTGCAATATTTTGTCTGGATACGCCTGACCTATCTCAAGAATCCGAGGCAAAAAAAGCCGTATATTTTCGAATCCTATTCCAGATATCAAGCGGATACTGGGTTGTTTGTGGTATGTGATACCCACAACGAGGCAACTTAGTACTAAAATTGAAATTAAGACACTACCCGATTCGCTGTTTGTTGACAGAGTAATCGTGCTATCTTTACGGCATATTCCCCCGCTCGTTTCGATGGGCGGGTGCGAGGGCGAAGTAAGAAATTGCTTCGCCCTCTGTGTTTTTTGCTTAAACTTCCCTACTGAGCCTCAGATGGGTGGTGTCCTAAAGAAGTGGTGTTCGCGTTTTCTCTCGTATCAATCCGATGTTACGACATAACTTCTACTCACAGGAACCCGGAACATCGTAGAGCTAAGCCCGTACAAGATAGAAATGATAGAAACAAAACGATCGGAGAAGAAGGCTGCACTGATCCTGGCCACGATCGCCGCCGTCGAAGGGATCTTTGTCGTGATCAATTTTATTGGCAATGGTTCGAGGTTCATGGCGTATCTCGGATTTGGTTCCGAAAACAGCGCCCCGCTTTTAGGCTGGATCCTCGCGCTAATAGTCGCCGCGGTTTTTGTGGTGTTAAGCCTGAGGCTGCCTTCGGTCCGTGCCAACCTTGTTCGACCGTCGGCGCTTAAGGCCATAGCTGTGGTGCTTGCAGTGTTTGCCGGAATACTGGAAGAAATGGTATTTCGCAAGCTATTAATGGACTTCTTGGCGGCCAAGGACCTTATTATCATTTTGCAGATACTAATCTCTGGGCTTGTCTTTGGTATTGCTCACGGAGTCTGGGGTCTGTTTGGCGGCAGTATTCGGGCTGCACTGGGCGCTACATTGGCGACGGGTGTACTCGGAGCCGCGCTTGCCGTCGTCTATATCGCGTCGGGGCGCAACCTCGCACCATGTATCGCAGCTCATTTTCTAATCAACCTATTGATCGAGCCGGGCCTCGTCCTCGCGGCCGTCCGCGGCGAGATGGGTTCAACCAGCCACGATTTTGCCAAGAGCTAAACTTGGCTCTTGAACGTCAATCGTTGACAAAGCTCCTCTATTTGTTACGATTCCCCTACTTCCCTAATCAAAAATAATCAAAAGGAGTGAAAATGTATGCAATTGCTGACAGCGGAACTGCGCGCGCAGATCCCGCCGCTTTATTCTCAGGAACATCTGAAGCTCGAGGAACGAACCATTCACGCCAAATTTTTCTTCCCGGCCGGAAACTGGACTTGGTTTGTTACCGAAGGCCAGGAAGACGAAGGCGACTTTCGGATGTTCGGTTTTGTAATCGGATTCGAAAATGAATGGGGATATTTTTCCCTCAATGAGCTGCAATCTATCCAGGTCAATGGTCTGACCGTCGAAAGAGATCTATACTTCCTTCCCGGGAAATTCAGCGACGTAATCGACCGGGAGCAGCCGGGATGACTTCCCTACCCTTACTACAACCTACCTTTTGGCGGGTTGTTTTCATAATCTCTAAAACCAGTTATATGTTTAACTCTTTCTGCAAAAGTGAAAAAATCTATTTTGCAGTACGGTTTCAAACCGAATTACAAAGTCGTTGATCTTAATCTTGTCTGCCGTCCAGTTCGAAGATGCTTGGGACATCTGGTCATTCATATTGTCTTTGGTCGAATAACGCGCTGGTCAAACCGGTTTCCAGTTCTTTAACTTGTATTCAACCTTGCCGCTCTTTCCATTGAAAAACCATATCTCAAGCAAATCAGCAACCAGGCCCTTTCCTCTAAACGAGCGTTCTTTTAGATACGGCTCCTTGAGCCTAAACAAGAACAAGGCTTTCAAGTCCTGCTTCAGTTCCTTCGCGTCGACTGCAGCCAGATCGAAAGCGATCTCGATTTTCGATGGGACATTCGCAAATGATACGTTTTCTGGTCCTAGATTTGATAATATTGGCAGTTCGATGGTAATTCTTGATTTATCCGCATCATATGAAACGACGCTGTAGGTATATTCCGGAACGGTTACCAAGGTAGCGTCGAGCGGTAATTTCTCGTAAATTGGTTGGGACTTTGCTGTCGTTACTCTTGTTGTATAGGCGGCAGTGGTTTCAAACTCATCCTTAGGAGCGAACCGCCGTGAAAGGATCGAAACGATTTCCGATGTCGAGTGTCCGCTAAATTCATCAGGAATGCTCGTTGCATCAAAGTCATCGAATGGCGATTTTCTATCGAACACCCTTAAGAGATTTAGATTCCAGTTTACCGAGGTCGGCGAACCTACATTTTTTACTTCTTCTATAGGCTTTTGAACCTTAAATTCCCAAGTGCCGTTTTGCTTCAGCACCACGGTCCTACCATCTTTCGTTACCACTTCTATATCTTGACTATACAACGAACTAGCTAGACCAATTATTAAGATGCTAATTGAAATAATTCTCATATTGGTTTCTCACTCGCCATTTTGCGCTCTCGACTGTCGGAAAAACTCCAAGTATCTGTCTGCGATAAACATAACGAACGCTCTTAGGTCTTCTTTGCGCGGCTGAAAAGTCCAACGCAAAATGCCTCGATCTAGTTATCCTTAAATGGTTTCCACGTTCTAATAATCGCCGGAAGTACCCAGGTCTTACCAGTTTCGATATTCAAAAGATAGGTTATGTCCGGTAACACATAAATACGATACCGGGGTGCTTCCGTCGATTCGGTTGGTAATCCTCCCTCGACACTCATATTCAGCCAAACATATTTTTGAACGACATCAGGAATTGCATAGTAGGTCTGGCCTGAATATGTATCGAGCTTAATCACCGCCCGATCTATTCCTCCGACAACAGGTAGCGTTCTTCGAACCTCAACGATTTCGTATCTTGGTCCAGCACCGACTACTTTCGTTGCTTTTGCTGCTTGTGCGAACAAACCAACAGAACCAAAAAGGACAATGAATAAAACAGGGACAAGTTTCATATACGTGTTCCTCCGACTTGATCAAAAGGCTTTATCAATGGTGCGAAGACACTAATGCGGTCCAGAAAGATATTAAATTTTCTGCCGTGTATATAAGACAAGAGGGTTTCGAAGAATATTCGCCTAAAAATTTCGCACAACTGGAAAGTCTTTGTAAGGCACCGTAAATTCCGACTACTTCCCTGCCCCCTTACTTACACGATTGTAGAATGATCCAAAGCCCGCTTGTCTCACTTCCCTACCCAAAGCAACCGGTCATTTTCGAGCAGTTGTTTTTTATTACCGCCTAAAGATCCGGTTTAAGACACGTCCGAGTCATTTACCGGTCGGCAACCGGAAACCACTTCCTGTAGTCTCTAGAGCTATGAATTATCCGAACAATACGGATCTCACTTTTATTGGCGGTGTAAAAGACGAGGGTGCTTTGGAAAGTCCTTCACAAACCACATTCTTAAATTCTGTTCCCCTCCGATTTCCTTTAGCCGGCCGATCGCTGGGGTATTTTTGATCGTCTCTATGGTGATTTCAACCGCATCCAAAAAGCGAACCGCGACGGGAATGTTTTCACGGGCGATGAACTCGGCAGATTCGATGGTATCTTTGCGGGCGAGGCTTGTTATTTGAACCCGCATTAGGAAACCTGTTCTTTCTCGCGGTCCTTAAAGCTCTCAGTGAGGGCCCGTTTCATTTCTACAAAATCCTTTTTCGTTAGCGGCGAAACATTCCGATCCTTGAGGCCTTCGAGCACAAGGCTCTCGATTCTCTTGTCCTCCATGTAATCGCGGATGAGATCGCGAATAAAGTCGCTGGTGCTTGCGAAACTCCCGCTTGCAACCTCTTCCTCAACCCGAGCCTTCATGGCTGGCGGCATTGAGATGTTTAGTGTTGTGTATCGCATAAGACGGTTCCTTTCTAATCGCAGTTTATCAGAATGACAGTAACTGTCAATGGTATTGCCGCCAGCGGCTTCGCTTCGCTAAATGGAAAGTGGAAAATTGAGAATGGAGAATAAAATCAAGTGAGAAGTTCGATGTGAGAAATGAGATGTGAAAACGCAATTTCGTGCTGCTGATATATAATTTGAGACATGAAGAATAACTTTACGGCCGTCGTAAAACAGGAAGGCGATTGGTGGATCGGATGGGTCGAAGAGGTTCCGGGTGTTAATTGCCAGGAAGCTACTCGTGCCGAACTGTTGGAAAGCCTTCGGGTAACTTTGGATGAAGCGCTCGCATTTAATCGCGCGGATGCGCGGCGAATGGCCGGCATCAATTTCGAAGAAGAATTCATCGTCGTATGAAGCGGCGAGACCTTTTACGCCATCTGCGACAACATGGATGCGAACTATTACGCGAGGGGGCAAGACATTCGTGGTGGCATAATCCCAAGCAAAACAAGCGCTCGGCCGTTCCACGACATACCGAAATAAACGACAATCTAGTCAAAAAGATTTGTAAGGATCTGGGCGTTCCGATCTCGAATTAAACGCGCTGAAAAGGCCCGAGGCCCAAGTCCAAAGTAAGACAGAGTTTTAGCCGCAGATGAACGCGGATAACGCGGATCAACCAGGTATTGAATCAGATCTGCGTATTCTGCGTATATCCGCGGCGAGGTATAAAGGGTAAAAGTGAAAATGTGAAAAAGGGGGAAAGAAGATCTACCGGCCCGTCTGCCGAAGCGGCATCCACCCCGCCTAATCAAGGTGGGGAGTTTTAAAGTGAAAAAGGGAAAGAGTGAAAGAGTGAAAAAGCTATTCGTTGATTCGCGGGCAAAGTCTTAGAGAACCACCCCGATGAGAACCACCCCGTCCGAAGCGGCCACCCCTCCTAGAAACAAGAGTTCTTAAAGGGCAAAAGTGAAAATGTGAAAAAGTGAAAAAGGGGGAAAGTGAAAGAGTGAAAAAGCTATTCGTTGATTCGCGGGTAACGTTTTAGAGAACCACCCCGTCTGTCCCGACAAAAGACGTCGGGACATCCACCCCTCCTTCGTAAGGAGGGGAGCTTTTTGGCCTCACTTCTCCAACTTTCTTAACGTTTTGAAATCCTCCGGTTTCCGGTTCGTGTAGTAGTTCAAAGCGAACTCGTCAGATCTGCCGGCATTTCTGATGCTCTCGATCTGTTCTCGGATCATCGCGTTTTGATGTTTATAGAACAGATCGAAAGCCTGCTGACCGTCTTTGTATCCTGCGAACATGACCTCGGCTGGAATCTGAAAATCGGGATGGCTCGCTATGAAGTTATTAAGGATTTCGGAAGGATTCATGCCGGAGCGAACTGCTTTATTGGCATCTTCAATGAAATCTCGTTCCGCTTTTGTAGAACCCGACATTTCTTCAAAATAGAAGCTTTCGTTTGCCCCTGCGAAACTACCGTCGTCGAAAAAGATACCGTCAATGGCTGCGGATGTGACTGTCGGGGGGCGTCCGCCCAACATCCCAGAACCGTTACCGCTCTGAGGATCGCCGTAGAAGGAAAAGAAATGGACGGCGCCGATATTGATCAGACTTGTATGCCCCACTATTGCCGGGTCAAGCACTTTCATGCCGATAAGAGCGCCTGGGTTGTTCTGACCGCTGCGTGATCGACGTTGTCCCATCGGACTCTCGACAGTCCAAAGGATTCTTATTCCAACGATCTCATGATCTGCGTTGTTTCTGACCAGGATGGCAGAATCTTTCCAATCTGCAACCGCCGCCGGTTTGATTGCGTTTTCCGTGAGATACTTTTGAAGCTCATCGTCAAACGAAGGATCAGCCAGACCATAAGTCTTTATTCCGTATTTTGTAAGGTCAGACGTTACTCTCAACTTCTTCTCCTCCCGCGGAACCGGAAAGGTAAGTCCCAAGGCCCAAGTCTAAAGTCCCAAGTCAAAGAAAGTTTTTAGCCGCAGATGAACGCGGATGACGCAGATAAACCAGTTATTGAATCAGATCTGCGTATTCTGCGTTTATCTGCGGCAAAATGTTCTTAAAGGGCAAAAGTGAAAATGTGAAAAAGGGGGAAAGTAAGAACTAATGCAAACCCTCATTTGTGTGATTCGCGTTGATTCGCGGGCAAAGTTTTAGAGAACCACCCCGTCCGAAGCGGCCACCCCTCCTAGAAACAGGAGGGGAGTTAAAAGCGCGGCCACCCCTCCGCCGTGTCGCCGTGTCGCCCCTTCTCCTTATCCCCTTTTCTCCCCTTCTACTCTTATTCGTTCTCGCCAGCTTTGCGGCGGGCCGCCAGCGTCGACGCGTTTCATTGTGATCGCACCGGGTGCAGGGCAGATCAGATAGCATAGATTGCAGCCGACGCATTCTTCCTCGATCACGTGCGGATATCGTTTCCCATCAACCTCCTGAAAATCAAAGCTTTGATGGGCACCGTCCTCGCAGGCGACATAGCACAGGTTGCAGCGGATACAGTTCTCGACGTTTACCTGGGCCTTTACGTCATAGTTTAGATCGAGATTGCCCCAATCCGTTATGCGATTGACCGATCGACCGACGATGTCGTTAACGCTGGCATAGCCCTTCTCATCGAGGTAGTTGTTAAGTCCGTCGATCATGTCCTCGACAATACGGTAGCCGTAATGCATAACGGCCGTGCAAACCTGAACGCTCCCCGCACCAAGCAGCATAAACTCGACTGCGTCACGCCAATTATTGATGCCGCCGATACCACTTATCGGGATGTGGAATTCAGGATCGCGAGCAAGCTCGGAAACCATGCTCAATGCAATCGGTTTTACCGCGGTACCGCAATAACCACCGTGCGCGGCCATCCCGTTTACATTTGGATACGGGACCAGGGTGTCGATATCCACACCCATGACCGAGTTGATGGTGTTGATCAATGAAACCGCGTCGGCCCCGCCCTTCTGCGCAGCTTGCCCGGGGGGCACAATGTTTGTCACGTTCGGCGTCAGCTTTACGATCACGGGCAGCTCCGAAACCTCTTTGACCCACTCGGTGACCATGCATGTGTAATCCGGCACCTGACCCATGGCGGCACCCATCCCACGTTCACTCATGCCGTGAGGGCAGCCGAAATTGAGCTCGAAACCGTCGCAGCCTGTATCCTGCGAACGTTTGACGATCTCATGCCATGCCTCGCGTTTCGATTCGACCATCAGACTGACGATGACCGCGTTATTCGGGTACTTTTTCTTACACTCGTAGATCTCTTTAAGATTTACGTCGAGTGGTCTATCGGTTATCAGCTCAATATTGTTAAGACCGATCAGACGCATCGGTCCCTGATCGAGCCCGGCAAGTCTCGACGACACATTTACGATAGGTTCCCCCAATGTCTTCCAAACCGCACCGCCCCAACCGGCATCGAACGCACGCTCGACCATCGAGCCCATGTTCGTCGGCGGCGCACTCGCCAGCCAAAAAGGATTAGGAGATTTGATCCCCGCGAAATTAATACTTAGATCTGCCATAAGGTAATTTAGCCGCAGATAAACGCAGATGACGCAGATTAAGAGACATAACTAGAGTGATCCATTGCTTGCACCACGCGTGATCTTGCGGTCATTTCTAAAAGCAACTCGCTTGAATTCAGGCCTCGGCCCGAAATTAAGTAGTAGACCGATCTCGATCTCGGTCGCCCTCAAATAATTTAATAGTTGAGCTATATGTGCTTGATCAATCGCTCTGCACGACTTTAGCTCCAGCAATATTAGCTTGTTTACCATAATATCAGCATCGAAATACCGACCTGTTTGCCGCGGAACCAGACGGGTATGGCAATTTGCTGATAAACTTCGAAACCTTTGCTTCGTAACGCAATGGACAATGATTTTTCGTAAACTGACTCAAGAAATCCATGGCCTAACTCGTTATAGACTTCATAAAACGTGCCGATGATGCTTTGAGTCAGATCCGCGTGTTGAAATTGTTCATTCATCGTCGCTTCAATTCGACAAAAAAGTCATATCCGCGTCATCTGCGTTTATCTGCGGCTAATGCTTACGTGAATGCGTGGGTTTGACGGGGCGGACGTGCGCACCGGCAAATTCGACCCGCACGCCTGTCAAAGAAAGATGTATTCCTTGCGCCGCAAGTTTTCCCATTTGCGACGCATCGACAGCTTCGGACCCGCCATTGACGCAATCGCCGCCGGCAAAGATCTTAGGATCTGATGTCCGCATGTTTTCGTCAACGACTACGCGGCCCTTATCATCAGCTTTGACACCTGCGACATCCGCAAAAAAGCTGCGCATCTTTTGCTGCCCGACGGCCTTTATGACCATGTTGCAGGGGATCTCGAAAAGCTCGAGCGATCCGCCAGTTCGTTCGCAGCGAATGGAACCGACGTGGATATTGCTTTCGTCAGCGAGGATACCGACGGGTGCCGCCTGCCAAATAAATTCGATGCCGTCCTTTCGGGCCAACTCAAGCTCGTAAGCGTACGCCGGCACATCCGTGTCCTTTCTGCGATAAACCATGATCACGCGGTCGGCTCCGAGACGTTTAGCCTGTGTAACGGCATCAATCGCGGTATTACCTGCGCCGATAACGACGACCGTCCGCCCGAGTGTGATCTTTTTCCAGTTGCGGGTCTTTATTCTCTCGATAAAGTGAAGAGCGTCATAAACGCCATCGAGTTCCTCGCCCGGTATGCCAAGTCTATTTGTACTGCCGAGTCCGACGCTGAGAAAGATGACGTCATGCCATTCTTTTAGTAAATCAAAGTTTACGCAATTGACGGCACCAAGCACTTCGGGCCTCTCTTCGCTGCCGCGAACGATCTCGGTGTTCAGCATAAACTTCACACCCATACTGGCAACGTGTTCGGCTTCCGCAACAGAAACAGACTGGGGCATTTTGTATTCAGCCATGCCGTAGGTGTCGAGCCCGCCCGCAAGCTGTTTTTTATCATAGATCGTCACATCATAACCGAGCCGGGCAAGGTACGCCGCGCAAGACAATCCACCGGGACCAGATCCGACGATTCCGACAGACTTTCCATTCGATTCGCCCCGTTGGAATATCTGGCGATCGCTGTTCATTGCAAAATCCGTGGCGTATCGCTGCAGACGGCCGATCTCGATCGGCTTATTCAGCAGTGTTTTTTCGACACATGCTCCTTCACACAGAACCTCAACAGGGCAGACACGTGCGCAAGTTGCCCCAACAGGGTTGGCATCAAAAATTACGCGTGCCGATCCCAGCAGATTGCCGGTCGCGATCTTTTTAATAAATCCAGGAACATCTATGTGTGTCGGACAGGCGTGCATGCATGGGGCGTCGTAACAATACAGGCATCGATTTGCCTCATATAATGCTTCGGTGGGTGTCAACGCGGGATTGATCTCAGCGAAGTTTTGCTCGATCTGTTTTATGTCCAAAGGAGAACAGAATTCGTCGTTCATCAGGTTTAATGTCAGCTAACTTTCACAAACAGTTTACCGTCAAACCGGTATGTAATGTATTTGTCTGTTACGCGGCCTTGCGGCGTTTTTCTATCCTCGACGACGACCGGAAAGCGGAAAGACTTTTTCGCGTCGTTGTAGAAGAAGAGTTTTACCGGACGCTCCGGGTGATCGACAACAGAGAAGAAGTCGTACGAGAAATGTATGGAACTCGTCATTCCCGAACGCGTATGGATAACTTTCACATCGGGTACGAGGCGCTCGCCCTCAATGCTATACGCCCCCAGAGACTGTCCGGCGAGCGAGGTCGAGTAAATTCCGTTTCCGTTTGCCAGGTTCACGCGTCCGGTCGGAGTATCGACCTGGAAGACCTGCGAATAAAACTCGCCCGCCCCCGTTTCGTCTTTTCGCGGTGCCGTCCATGTGCGTATGCGTCCGCTTCTGCTTCGGAACTGAAAGACGTTGTCGAAATCGTGCATCGAACCACCAGTGTCACGATCCCACGAGTAAGCGCGAAACTTGCCATCGCGTGATGTGGCGATATACATCTTGTCTTTCAGTCGCGGAAAGGCGTAGGCGAGCGACGCAGGCTGCGTACCAAATTTAATGATCGCCGCTTTTAGTTGGTCGTTGGCTTTCTCAAGACGATCAGTATCGGGACTCCTGGAATAATTTGAATATTTCTCAACGTCGTTCAAATGGCTGAGAAGCTCATTCTCGATCTTCGTGGCTGTTTGCCCGGACACGATCAAACCACACGCGAAGAAGATAACTAGCAATGACGATGCATTGAGATGGCTCAGCATAAACTAGTCGGCTACTATCGGACCGTAGGCATCGGGGCGACGATCGCGGAAAAACTGCCATGTGTTACGCACTTCGCGGATCATGTCCATATCGAGATCGGCGACGATCAATTCATCCTTGTCGCGTGAGGCCTCGGCGATGATCTGTCCGCGCGGATCGCAGAAGTAACTTTGACCATAAAACTCGCCGATGTTCCACGGCGCTTCCATGCCGACACGATTGATCGCACCGACGAAATACCCGTTGGCGACAGCGTGAGCCGGCTGTTCGAGTTTCCATAGATACTCGCTTAGACCGGCCACCGTTGCCGACGGGTTAAATATTATCTCGGCCCCATTGAGACCTAAACATCTCGCTCCTTCGGGAAAATGCCGGTCGTAGCAGATGTAAACGCCGATCCGCGCAAATGCCGTGTCAAAGCAAGGGTATCCGAGATTGCCCGGGCGAAAGTAAAACTTTTCCCAAAATCCCGGATTAACATGAGGGATGTGCGTCTTGCGGTATTTACCCAAATATTTCCCGTCTGCATCAATAACCGCGGCCGAGTTGTAATAGATACCTGTTTGCTCTTCCTCATAGACGGGCACAATAAGCACCATGCCGTGCTGCTTGGCGACATCCTGCATCATCTTGACAGTCGGCCCATTGGGTATCCGCTCGACTGCGTCGTACCAACGAGTCTGCTGCTCAGCGCAAAAATAAGGCGTCGTGAATATCTCCTGAAAGCAAAGCATCTGTACGCCCTGGCGTGCGGCGTCCTCGACAAACTTCATCTGGTTATCGATATTTGCTTTCTTAATTTCTTCTATCGGGGCATCCGTCGGTGCGACATTGTGCGCCTGGATTAGACCGCATTTGATAACTCTGGACATTAGCTGATCCTCGTGTTTAATCTCTCAAATCTCAATCTTTGCATTGTTCTGAACCTTCACGATCTTACGTGTCCATCTTTGGTTGGGCATCGCGAAAGCGACCGTAGCCGGCAACTTCAAACTACCGCCATAATCTTTGTAATCCGAATAGTCGTATTGAAAAGGAAACGCCCCGAGCATGGTAGCCGTCACCGACACTCGACGAACCAGAAGTCCGGTCTCCTTGTCAAAAAACAAACGGTCTCGTTGATTGTCGGCTGTCGTACCCAAAACGAGATAAACCTCGCGATCGTTGAGCCGATCGAGGAAACGGTAATCAAGTTTCGCGTACACCGACTTCAGATCCGGATTTGCAAAGAGCATTGCTTCTCGCTTGATCTGCTCGGCTTGATCGGCTTGTATCTGGATCTCGCCGGTCTTGGTAACAGTCGTAACTTTCGTTCCGTCATAGGTGGCGGTGACTGGGGTCTCCGGGTATATAACTTTTACGCGAATCTTTCCCTGCGATTGCTCGATCGTCTCAGGTTCGCTCTTTCCGTTACCTTCTAACCGCGTTGCCTGGATAAGACGTGAAGAGACCATTTTGCCTTTACCTTTGACGGCGGCCGCGTAATTCGCGAGTATTTGGTCGATCGTCGGCTTTACTTCCGGCTGTTTTGGCCGCTCAGGTGCAGGAACCGGAGCTTCGAGACTGGGCACCGACCGCGGATTTTCACGACCGTTGTGACATGTGTTGCACGATACCTGTGTTTGTCCCTTGAAATTATTCTTATTGATGTCAAATACCATGTGGATCATTGCCCGGGCGGTATTTTTACTGCGATTGTCGTCTTTTTCAAAGTCCTTGTCGTTGGAGACGTGACATTTCTTGCAGTCTCCCCCAAGACTGGCTGCAAAGATATTCATCACTTCGCCGAGTTGGTCGGCCGGCAAATCGTTGAGCACCTTGATGTTCTTGAATCTTTGCCCCGCGGTTTCGACTTTCGTCTGCATTTCTCCTTTAGGAACGAAGAACGCACATGCAAAAAGCCCAAATAAAAAAAGAGTACCGATCTTTATTTTTGTTTGAAAAGTCATTTTGTCCCCATGATCCTGAAGTTCCGAACCATCCCTTTTGCCGCTGGTGATTGCTCCCAAAAACAACCTAGCTCATCCAACTAACGCCGGCCTCAGGATTCCATTTTGTTGTCGTTTTCTTTAGTTTAGTCCAAAATTCGATCGAGCTTTTCCCGGTAATGTCGTTGGCACCGAACCGCGACTCGTTCCAGCCGCCAAATGAAAACGGCTCGCGGGGAACAGGCACGCCGATGTTGACGCCGATCATACCCGCGCTCGCGTGCTCCATAACGTATCGAGCCAGACCGCCGCTCTGCGTAAAGACAGCAGCAGCATTCCCGTATGGGTTCGCATTTTCGATCTTTATGGCCTCGTCCAAGGTCTCAGTCCGCATGATCGAAAGGACTGGTCCAAAGATCTCTTCGGTCGCGACCGACATATCGGGCGTTACATAGTCAATGACCGTCGGCCCGACATATGTGCCGTTTTCCTTTCCCTCGACGACCGCACCGCGCCCGTCGACGAGGATCTTTGCTCCATTGCGTTCAGCCTCGGATATGTAGTCTTCGATCCTTTCTTTAGCTGCTTTTGATATCACGGCCCCGAGATTTTTGCCCGGAACCACTTTACGCGCCTCGACACAAACCTGGTCAATGATCCCGTCGACGTTTCCGACCGCGAGCATGGCTGAAGCCGCCATGCAGCGCTGGCCGGCGCATCCGGACATAGAGGCTATAACGTTAGACGCGGTCATCGACGGATTGGCGTCTGGTAAAACGAACAGATGATTTTTCGCACCACCGAGGGCAACACATCGCTTCAGATTATGAGTACTCTGCTGATAAACGAGCTTGGCTACCTTGGTTGAGCCGACAAAGCTTACGGCCTCGATATCAGGATGGCCACATATCCCTTCGACGACCTCCTTTCCGCCGTTGATGACGTTGAAAACACCGTCAGGCAGACCGGCCTCTTTGAGCAGCTCCGCCATGCGGACGACCGACAAAGGCACCAGCTCAGACGGCTTCATGATCATTGTGTTTCCGAGGACCAGGGCATTGGGCATGGTCCAATTGGGCACCATCAGCGGAAAATTGAAAGGCACGATCGACGCGACAACGCCGACCGGAAAATGCTCGGTCCGGCACTCGACCCCGCGGCTTACTTCCAGAACCTCATTCGAAACCAGTTGGGGCATCGAGCACGCAAATTCCGTCAGCTCGATGCTTTTGTCGACCTCGGCCTTGGCTTCGTCCCATGTCTTGCCGTTTTCTTCGGAAACGAGAGCCGTTAGTTCATCCAGGTTCTTTTCAAGCAAATACCGGTAGCGGAAGAAAACCTGGGAGCGTTCCTTGATGGGCTGAGCGCCCCATGATTCGGCCGCATTCTTTGCTGACTCGACGGCTTTGTTAAGCTCGTCTTCCGTCGACATGGGGACGCGGGACAGCAGATTACCGTCCAGCGGCGAAATAACATCCAGATCATCGGCAGACGAGCTGTCTACAAACTCGCCGTCATAATAATTTTTAACTCTTTCGTATTTCATTAGATCCTTACCAAAAAAACTCAAACCGTCTCGATACTCTCGTCAGTACCGGACACCGGGCCCGGCGGAAACATCTTCATCAAAACAAAATGTGTGGCGAAAGAGACTCCGAAACCTACAAACCACGCGTAGTCGTAGAGCGGACGGAATAATGGAATTATCAGGCCTATCCACGCAAAAAAGCAACCTAACAGAGTTGCGGCAATGGCCCGCCAGTTCCATCCCCGGTAGATTCCATTTGTACGATAGAGGTCGCCAAGTTTCAGGTCCTTTCGGCGTATCAGCCAATAGTCGGCTATGAGAACCCCCGCGATCGAACCAAGTCCACCCGAATAACCGACTAGCCAGCCAAAAATATAGCCGGAAGGGTCGGCCAGCAGACGCCAGGGTTGGATGAGTATTCCGATGATGCCGGTGATAAGGCCGCCCGTTCGAAAGGAGATCCATTTCGGGAATGCGTTGGCAAAATCATTTGCCGGTGAGACCACATTTGCCGCAATATTTACCGCGAGTGTTGCCACGACAACCGTGAACATTGAAACGGCGATGATCAACGGCTGCGAGAACTGTCCCACAAGCTTGACCGGGTCCCAGAGATCGTCGTGATTCATGTGCGGGAAGACGATCACGGTCACCGAAGTGATGATAATCCCCATCGCGGCAAAGATGGTCATCGTCGATGGCAATGCAACTACCTGCCCTAGAGCTTGTTCACGCTGGCTGTGGCCGAAGCGTGTAAAATCAGGCATGTTTAGAGAGAGCGTCGCCCAGAACCCGATCATCGCCGTCAGCGATGGTACGAAGATGGCCCAGAATTCCCCAAACGTATTGAACTTGTCTGGTTCATCCAAAAGAAATCCAAATCCACCGGCCTGGTAGACGATCCATGACAAAAGAATGGCTGTCATGATCAACACAAACGGTGCCGCCCAGTTTTCAACCATCCGCAGCAGGTTCATCCCGCGATAGATGATAAAGATGTTCATTCCCCAAAAAAGGAGGAATGACAACCATTCGGTAGGCGTATGACCTCCGACGGCTGCTCCGAGCAGCATCGGCCACCCGGGAATGATCGCAGCAAAGAACGTGTGTAATGCCTGCCCCCCGATCCATGCCTGTATGCCGAACCAGCCGCAGGCGACCATCGCACGCATCAGCGCCGGAAGGTTTGATCCGACGGTGCCATAACCGGCACGTGCGAATACAGGAAACGGAATACCGTATTTGGTTCCCGGATGCGAGTTGAGCAAGATCGGTACGAGGACGATCAGATTTCCGAGTAATATCGTGATCAGCGCCTGCCACCAGTTCATACCAGCCGAGATCAGCCCCGACGCCATCATATACGTCGGTATGCAGTGGGCCATCGAGATCCACAGCGCCGCATAATTGTAGGTGCTCCAATTACGTTTGGCGACTGGAACCGGTGCAAGGTCTTTGTTATAGAGCGTCGAAGATTCAAGCGCTCGCAGAACGTCGTCTTTGAGTTCGACACGACCGTCGTCATGCTGGATTGTCTCGGTCATATGTGATCCATAGGGTTTGGATTTGAATTATCGCTAAACTTGTTACGTAGTCAATCGGAATGCGGGTCGACAAACCGGCTCAGACACTTTTAACTGCGTTCTATGGTTTTGCGCTGAAAAGTGTACCATTTGTCTCGGATCGAACGTGAGAAATTCTCAATAGTTTAGTTAGGAAGTGAACATGTACTTAGCCAGTTCTTCGGCGGTGGTCTTTGGTGGTGCAAGCGGTTGGGGTAAGCGTGTCCATGATACGCTGCAGCACGTTGTCCGAAATACCCAGATCATCGAAATAGATGCGTCGCACCAACAAATAGGTGAGGCAATTGAAAGCAGCCAAATCATTTTTTTGGCCATTCCCGATGATGCGATCAAAGACCTGTTAATTGACACGGAAAACTTATTTGCCAAGGACAAGATAGTTATCGATTGTGCAACAAACAAGATCGAGTTCGAGAAGACGTTAAGGCAAATAGCCGTATCGGGCCCAAGTGTCTGCTCGACTCATCCAATGGTCTCGCCAAAGAATTCGCCGAACGGGCACAATGTGCTGATCATGCCCGTCGGCAACAATTCCGATGCCGCTGAAGCCGCTGCAAAAGAGATATATACGGCAATGGGAATGAACATTGTTGATTTTGATTTTGATCGGCACGGCGATGCGATGGTCATCCTGCAGATGGTGCCGCATCTTGTCGACAGGATCCTGATAGATGCGATTGCCGAAGGTATGTCTCATCGAGCCATGCGCATCGAAGACCTCTCGAAACTTGCTCCGGCCAATTACCTTTTATCCGAGCTCGGACTCGGACGTGTTGCAACTCAGCGTCCCGACGTTTCCGCTGGCATAATAGCCACGGGACTCAGACAAGCATTTGGCCAACAAATACTTGATCGAATACAAAGCACGCTGGACCGGATCAAGTGCCTCTCCGATAACCGTAAAGAGCTCACGGAGCTATTTAAAGAAAGTCTCGGTCATCTTGACCCGAGTGCGGAATGGCGAGCGGAAATGGAAGCAAAAACCGAAGCCGCGCTCACAAGGTTAGAAAACCTGAGAAGCCGTCATTTTGTTGTTGAGGCTCCAAACGAAAGGGGCATCCTCAGGAATATTCTCTCTATCCTGAATGACAATCATATGATCGATCTTACCGCTCTCGATTCGCAAATTATCCAAGCTCCGGACGGTTCTCGGATCGCGCGTTTCGAGATCGGTGTCACCGACGAATACGTGGATATAGAGAAATTATCGTCCGACCTAGGCTCGATCGGAGTAAAGATAGTTGAGTTCTCCAAAATGTGAACGGTGTTTCGGTTAGCGATCAGCTGATTGATAGGGGTAGGGAGAGCGGTTTGGCTCCCCCTCCCTCCGAACCGGACGTGCGGATCTCCCGCATCCGGCTCTCCGGTTGGTGGTTCACCTCAAGGAGGACTGATGCACGAGCAGGGACAGTAGAAAGAGAACATCCATGCCCTTTAGCAATCAACATCAGCATTCGGGTGCTCCGAACGGAGGTTAGGCGGACACCTGCACAGTGGCAGGGCGTCCGTCACTCCAGGTTGCTTAGTCCCGACCCGTCGGGACACTCGCACCGGTTTGATTCCTTCGCTCGATTCTCATCGAATCCACCTTCCTGCGCTCCCTTCGCTCCGTCTCAGTTACGAGATTTCATCGCTACTATGGGCGCTCTGACTCCTGTTCACTCCGGCTCTTTGGGACTCGCGTCCATGAACTCCGGCTCTTTCAGCGAACAGGTCTCCCTGATTCACGCGAGTCGCCTTCTTAACCATTCCGTCTCCAACCACCCGATGCCACTCTGTCGCCGCTTTATCACGCTACCCCTCAGCTCAACAGCTTTCCGTTTCCGGTCCAGACTTCGCCTTTGGCTAGCAGGCTCGTCGATGGCATCCGGCCGAATCGAGTTCGTTATCCTACGGACTGGTCATTCACCTCCTGTTGCTCTCCACCACGCATCGCTGCGTCGCAGTTACATTCGGTTACAGGCCGGAGAGCGTATGCCTGAAGAGGACTTTCACCTCTCTGACTACTCGCGCTTTCAGGCGCACTAGCCGTGGCTTTAGAGCCACGGTAACTCGGCGGATAGAACCCGCGTCGCGTCAGCGACGGATGACCCTTGTTAACATTCGACCCCAATTAACGAATATTGTATTTGACGTTGATTCAATCGTCGGCTAACGCGACGCGATCCGTCCTGTGCATCTTCCGTGGGTTGAAACCCACGGCTACGTTCATGCCGTCGCTAATGCGACGAAGAGTTGAGAGTTTGTCAGCGCACTTTGGGAGTTTGTCAGCGCGTATCATGAAACCAAAAAAATTATTAACACAACATTTCCTTCTCGCCGGACATTTTGACGCCAAAATTCCACACCTTTTTGCGTATCGGGATCTTGTGATCTACCTTAAACGAAGAAATCGGAACCACGCGGGCATTGCCTGCAAATGATCAACATGGTCCGGGGCAGTATTTCCGGCATATCCGAAGATGTAGAGCCGCCCGGTGCCGGCGACGCTTAGTTGTTGCATTCCAATCGGACCTTGTCTGAGCTCGGGCCTGCTTTTAGGATCAAGCGTCCGAATCAAATAATCAGCACACTCCGTCGTGCTTGCATAGGTACCCGGGAATATCTCCGAGTGGGTAAAAACAAACGTTTTCCGACCGGCGACCGCCTCGCGTGCGAATTCCACAAACGAATCGAGATCGGCAGCATTGACGGTTCCGCCATCGGCCAACAACTTCCCCTCCGGCGAATAGCTAGCATGCATGCCATCGAGCAATAAAACGTTGTTCACCAGCACAAAATTCTTCTTCTGTCGAAGAATAGCACGCACCGCGCCATACCAGGCAGAGAATCCTGTCAGCGTGATCGACGACCAGCCACGCTTTAGATCCAATGCCTTTCCGGCGTCGTCGATCAAAGCTTGAAAGAGATCGGGCTGCTCAAACGGCCGGCCATAGGCACTTGAACCGGAGCCGAGATTCACGGTGATCAACGCCGTGCGCGGCGCGTGTCGGGCAATGTGCGACTCGACCAGCCACGCCGCCCCATGAAAATGAATGATAAGCGGGACCGGCCTGCTTGTATTGACCTTTGGGCCAGCGAAAAGCCGAGCCCCCTTCAACGACTTTAAGTCGATCCGACGCCCCGGCACGTCTGTTTGCGAGATCCGCGGATGTGGCCGTGTGTTGTCGGCCATCGGCGACGGAGTCTGAGCCACCGGTTGTTGCGGACATATCGGATAGACCGAAAGCGTTAACAATAAAACAAAGCAGAAGAAACAGGTGATCATCCGTTTCATAGCTCTCTATTGAGACACTCCGTCCGGCGGCATCGCTTTGGTATTGCCGTTCAAAAATCTGTCAAACCAATAGAGCTGCCAATTCAGGCTCTCCACGAGATGTTTTGGTTCGCCTGTACGCGTCAGATTGTGATTCTCACGCGGAAAGAAAACGATCTCTGTCGTAACCCCATAATGTTTAAGGGCCCGGAACCACTGTTCGCCCTGCTCTATCGGTACCCGATAGTCATTGTCTGAGTGAAGGACCAATGTCGGGGTCTTGACGTTCGCCGCATACTTCAAAGGTGAGCGGTCCCAATAAAGGTCCATCTTCTGAAATATATCGCCGCCAAAATCCGGTGTGTGGCCATACGCCCCGTCACGGGTGCCGTCGTCCGAGATGAAATTCGAAACACTACGCAACGTCACGGCCGCCTTGAAACGGTTCGTGTGGCCAACTATCCAGTTGGTCATATAACCGCCGTAGCTGCCGCCGGTGACGCCCATCCGGTCCTGATCGATCCACGGGTACTTCTTAAGCGCGGTATCGAGACCGTTCATAATATCGATATAGTCTTTTCCGCCCCACTCACCGACGATCCCGCGTTCGAAATTCTGACCGTATCCCGTTGAACCGCGAGGATTAGTGAAAAGTACCGCATAACCTTTTGCTGCGTAAACCTGGAATTCGTGATACCAGTCGACGCCGTATTGGCCCGCCGGGCCACCATGAATACTGAGGATCAACGGATATTTCTTGCCCGTCTGCCATCCGATCGGTTTGACTAAAAAGCCATCCACGTCCCAGTCGTCCGCGCCCTTATATGTAAACCGCTCTACGTCAGCAAATTGAATTTGCTTCCAAACGGCTTCATTGAGATTTGTCAGCTTGCGTTCCCCTCGGCCAGTAAGGTCGGCAATGTAGAGATCATCAAGATGCTTGAAGTCGTTGGATACATAGACCATCTTGCTGGACTTGAAGTTGAAACCAACGTCACGAACGGCACGCGGCCCTGAGGTCACCTGAGAAACGGACTTCGCTGCCAGGTCGACTCGGAACAGGTGGTTTTCGCCTTTCACTCCCGTTTCGAAATAGATCGACTTGCCTTCATCGGACCACTCGAGACGACCCGGAATCAGGTCAAGTCCGTTCGCGGCAAGTACCGACGCAGATCCGCCCACTGACGGAGCAAGCCAGATCTTGGGATGATCGCGCTCGTGAATCTCGCCCGTGAACGCGATCCATTTACCGTCCGGTGACCAGCGAGGCTGGTTATCGGCTTCATCATGATCCGAGATCTTCGTGAGCGGCCCGCCGGAAGCACTGATCACCCAGACATCGGTGTTACGGTCCTCGTCAAACTCTTTCCCGGTCCGGTT
>OCZT010001741.1_pt1 | contig 22532 bp, 22 predicted proteins | sample 1539031 | NCBI WGS metagenome assembly OCZT01 (sample SAMEA3539308, study PRJEB22396) | soil metagenome | biome: tundra; feature: field; material: soil | place: USA | collected 2010-05 | depth 0.15 m | reverse complement strand
CTCCCCGTTCGTGCGCCGCACGTTCGTCGCGCCCGCGGCGTGCGCGTTGATCGCCGCGACCGGCGCGCTCGTCGCGCGCGACGTCCAGATGCGCGACGAGCGCTGCGTGTCCACGGGCTGGGCGACGTCCGACTGGCGTGCCGTGCGCTCCGCTTCGCCCTGCGAGGCGCAGTCGTCTCCGCCGGCGCCGGCCTCCGCGCTGGAGGAGTGGCGGCACCGCACCGGGGCGCGCATCGACACGCTCTTCGGATCCGACGCGCCGCTGGTGCGCGCGCTGTTGATCGCCGACATGCGCGCCATCGCGCCGGAGATGCGCGATCGCTTCGCGGCGGCCGGCCTCGTGCATATCCTCTCGATTTCCGGCTTGCACGTCGCGATCATCGCCGGCGCGGTGTTGCTCATGTTCGAGGCGCTCCGCGTGCCTCGGGCCGCGGCACGGTGGGCGGCGTTCGGCGTCACCGCGGCGTACGTCGCGGCGATCGGCGCGCCACCGCCCGCGCTGCGGAGCGCCGCAATGCTCGCCGTCGCGACCGCGAGCCGCTCCCTCGACCGACCGGTCTCGCCATGGGCGGTGCTGGCGCTCGGGGCGCTGATTCCGCTGTACGACCCGCACACCGTGAACGACATCGGCTGGCAGTTGAGCACGGCGGGCTATGCCGCCCTGGCGGCCGCCGGGATCTGGACGCGGCGGCACCTGCCGTACGACCTGCGCGGCTGGCGTCGCACGGTCGCGCGCGACCTCGCGGTCTCCACCCTCGCCACGGTGGTGACGGCGCCGCTCGTCGTGTGGATCTTCGGCCGCCTCAGTCTCGTAGGTCCACTCACGAACATCGCCGTATCGCCGGTGATCACGCTGCTGCAGCCCACGCTCTTCCTGGCGCTGGCGGCCGGCCCGGTGCACGGCGTCGCGCAGTTCGTCGCGCTCGCGGCACATCCGCTGCTGGTCGCGTTCGACTGGATCGCGACCGTCGGCGCGGCGGTGCCCTTCGGTTCGCTCCGCGTCGCGCCGACGCTCGGCGTGGCCATCGCCTGCGGCGTCGCGGCGCTCGCCCTCGTCGTGGCCGCGTCGAGCAGGCGTCACGCGGCCGGACGCGCGCTGCTCGTGTCCGCCGTATCCGCGACGGTCGCGGTCTGGTGGATCGCGGCACCGGCCGGGAACGGCTTCACGGAACTGCACCTGATCGACGTCGGAGAAGGTGACGCGGTGGCGGTGCGCACACCGCGCGGCAGTTGGCTGCTCGTGGATGCCGGTCGCAGCTGGACCGGTGACGACGCCGGACGGCGGTTTGTGGTGCCGTACTTGCGGCGCTTCGGCGGACAGCTCGCGCTGTTCGTGGCCTCGCATCCGGACGCGGATCATGTCGGCGGCGCGGCGTCCATCCTTGGTGCGCTCCGGCCCGCCGCGTACCGCGATGCGGCGTTCGCCGGCGGCAGCGAGCCGTATCGCAAGTCGCTCGCCGTGGCCCGCGCGCTGGGCGTGGCGTGGTCGCGCGTGCACGCCGGCGATTCGCTCGTGATCGACGGCGTGCGCGTCCGTTTCCTCGCGCCCGATTCGGCGTGGGCCGCCGGCCTTCGCAACTCGAATGCCGCGAGCACCGTCGCACTCGTGCAGTACGGACAGGTGCGCTTTCTCCTCACTGGCGACGCGGAGCGAGTGGAGGAATCGTGGCTGCTGGCGCACGAGGAGCGCGACCTCCAGGCCGACGTGCTCAAGGTCGGCCATCACGGCAGCTCGACGAGCAGCAGCGCGCCGTTTCTCGACGCCGTGCACCCGCGTCTCGCGCTCGTCTCCGTCGGCGCGGGCAACGGCTACGGCCATCCCGACGCCGCGGTCATGCACGATCTTCAGTCTCGCGGCGCGACGGTGCTGAGGACCGATCAGTTGGGAACCATAGTCGTCCGGACCGATGGACGATCGCTGTGGGTCACCGCGGCCGGCCGCGGTTGGCCACTTCGTTAACCAACGACCAACGACCAACGACCAACGACCAACGACCAACGACCGATTACCATCTACCCGCCGTTCGCCGTTCGCTGTTGCGGCCCCGTGACACTCCGCGCACTTTTCCTCAATCCCCATCCGGAATCACGCGTGGTCCGCCACACCGCAACTTCCGTCGTCACGATCGAGCGCTTCATCATCGAGCAGGAGGGCCGCCATCCGGAGGCCACCGGCCAGCTCTCCGGCATCCTGTACGATCTCGCGTTGGCGGCAAAGATGATCGCCAACAAGGTGCGCAGCGCGGGACTGGCCGACATCCTCGGTTCCGCCGGCACCGAGAACGTCCAGGGCGAGACGCAGCAGAAGCTCGACATCATCGCCAACGAGATCATCGTGAAGGCGATGGATCACGGTGGCCGCCTCTGCGCGATGGCGTCGGAGGAGGCCGACGAGATCATCCCGATCCCCGAGCCGTTCAAGCACGGCAAGTACGTCCTGCTCTTCGACCCGCTCGACGGATCGTCCAACATCGACGTGAACGTGCCCGTCGGGACCATCTTCTCCGTGATGAAGAAGGTCTCGCATGGCTCGCAAGGCTGCCTCAAGGACATGCTGCAGCCGGGACACCGGCAGGTTGCGGCCGGATACGTGATCTACGGCTCGAGCACCATGCTCGTGTACACGACGGGCCATGGCGCGCACGGCTTCACGCTCGACCCGTCGATCGGCGAGTTCCTGCTCTCGCACCCGGACATCAGGATCCCCGAGCACGGGCGCTACCTCTCGGTGAACGGCGCGTACGAACAGCAGTGGTCCGAGCCCGTGCGCGCGCTGATGCAGCGCTACCGCGGACTCGACGGCAAGCGCGAGGCGATGAGCGTCCGGTACGTCGGCTCGATGGTCGCCGACTTCCATCGCAACCTCCTCGGCGGCGGCATGTTCGCGTACCCGCCGAACGCGAAGACCCCCTCCGGAAAGCTGCGGCTGCTCTACGAGTGCAACCCGCTCTCGTTCATCTGCGAGCAGGCGGGCGGCGCCTCGATCGACGGCCGCACGCGTCTGCTCGACGTCCAGCCCACCTCACTGCACCAGCGCACGCCGATCTACGTCGGCAGCAAGTGCGACGTGGAGACTGCGCGGGAGATGCTCGCCGGCGCCGATGGCTGACGAGAGGGTTACTCCCTCCGGCATTCCGGTCGCGCCCGTGTACCACCCGGGCGATTTCACCTCCGACTACGCGCACGACGTCGCCGATCCCGGCGTGTTTCCGTTCACGCGCGGCGTGCAGCCGTCCATGTACCGCGGCCGCCTCTGGACCATGCGTCAGTACGCGGGGTTCGGCACCGCGCAGGAGACCAACGCGCGTTTCCGGCACCTGCTCGACGCCGGGCAGACCGGGCTTTCGGTCGCATTCGACCTTCCCACGCAGATGGGGATCGACTCGGACTCGCCGCGCGCGCAGGGCGAGGTCGGCCGGGTCGGCGTCGCGATAGACAGCGTGGACGACCTGGCGATGCTCTTCGACGGCATCCCGCTCGACAAGGTCTCGACCTCCATGACCATCAACGCGACTGCGGCGACGCTGCTCGCGATGTACGTCGTTGTCGCGGAGGAGCGCGGCATCGCGAGGTCGAAGCTCAGCGGCACCATCCAGAACGACATTCTCAAGGAATACATCGCCCGCGGCACGTACGTGTATCCGCCGGAGCCGTCGCTCGCGCTGATCGCCGAAACCTTCCGATTCTGCGCCGCCGAGGTGCCGAATTGGAATCCGATCTCGGTGAGCGGCTATCACATGCGCGAAGCGGGAGCGACCGCAGTGCAGGAGCTCGCGTTCACGTTCGCAAACGGGCTGGCGTACGTGGCGCGGGCGATCGCCGCGGGGCTCGCGGTGGATTCGTTCGCGCCGCGGCTCTCGTTCTTCTTCGCCTGCCACAACGATCTGCTGGAGGAGGTCGCCAAGTTCCGCGCCGCGCGACGCATGTGGGCGCGGCTCATGCGCGACCGCTTTAAGGCGAACGACGCGAGCTGCAAGCTGCGCTTCCACACGCAGACCGGCGGCGTAACGCTCACGGCGCAGCAGCCGCTGAACAACGTCGTGCGGGTGGCGGTGCAGGCGCTCGCCGCGACGCTGGGCGGCACGCAGTCGCTGCACACGAACGGCTACGACGAAGCGCTCTCGCTCCCGACCAGCGAGGCGGCGACGCTCGCGCTCCGCACGCAGCAGATCATCGCGCACGAGAGCGGCGTGGCGCTCACCGCGGACCCGCTGGCGGGATCGTACTATGTGGAGTCGCTCACGGACGAGCTGGAGCGGCGTGCGCTCGAGCTTCTGGCTCGCGTGCAAGAGCTCGGCGGCAGCGCCAAGGCGATCGAGGCCGGATTCTTCCAGGACGAGATCGGGCGCAGCGCGTACGCGTTCCAGCTCGCGGTCGAACGCGGGGAACGGGTGATCGTCGGGCTCAACAGGTTCACGGACGGCGAGGTGGCGCCGGTGATTCCGCTGCCGGATTACTCGACGCTGGCTGAGGAGCAGGTCGCGAGGGTTCAGACGTTGAGGAGTTCGCGCGACGCGAACAGGGTCGCTTCCGCGCTCGGAACGCTCGGCGCGGCGGCGCCGCACGTCGGATCGTCGCGGGGACAGCTGATGCCGTTGATCATCGAGGCGGTACGGGCGCGGGCGACGGTGGGCGAGATCAGCGACACGCTGGAGCGCGCTTGGGGGCACTACCGGCCGGGCTGACCGAAGACCGAAGACCGAGAACGGAATACCGACGAGACAAGCCACGCGGCGCTTCGGTCTTCCGTCTTCGGTCTTCCGTCTTTCGTCTATCTTCCTGCGGGAAAAGGACTTCGTACGCTTGTACAGCCTCTGGGAGGGGCCTAACTTCAGGAATGCCCACGTACGAATACCGTTGCCCCGACGGACACGACTTCGAGAAGTTCGTGCAGAAGATCAGCCTTGCTTCCGCCGAGCTCCCTTGTCCCGTGTGCGGCAAGCCGGCGGACCGCCGGATTTCCGTCGGTGGCGGATTCGTGTTCAAGGGCTCGGGCTTCTACATCACCGACTACGGCAAGGACGGCAAGAAGGACCTGCGCGCGAACGCCGCGGCCGCGTCGGCCAAGGACAACGACGCGTCGGCCAAGAAGAGTGAAGGCAGTTCGTCCGGAGATTCGACCTCGAAGAGTGAGAGCGGTGCCTCGAGCGGCAGCGGCGGGAAGGGCGACAGCTCCAAGAGCGACGATTCCAAGGGCGACGCGTCGACGCGCGAATCGTCCAGGAGCGACACGCCGAAGGGCGAATCGTCGAAGAACGACGCACTGAAAAGCGACCGGCCGAAGAGCGACCGGCCCGCGGCCGCACCGTCGGCTCCGAAAAGCCCGGGCTCCGATAAGTGAGCGCTGACGCCGTCATCCGCGCCGAGCTCGTGCGCGCGGCGCGCACTCTCGGTGTGACGGAGAACGTAGAACCTGTTGTCGAGCGACCGCGCGATCCCGCGCACGGCGACTGGGCCACCAATCTCGCGATGACGCTCGCGCGTCCGCTCAAGCGCAAGCCCGCGGACATCGCGAAGGAACTCATCACCGCGATGAACCTCGCGGAGGCTGGCGTCGCCGAGGCGACCGTGGCGGGCCCGGGCTTCATCAACTTCCGCATCGCGGCGGGTTCGCTCGCGAGTTCGCTCACGAAGATCCTCGACGAGCGCGACGCGTTCGGCCGCACGAACACGGGGAACGGCCGGGAGGTCAACGTCGAGTTCGTCTCGGCGAACCCAACCGGGCCGCTCCATGTTGGCCATGGCCGCCAGGCCGCGCTGGGCGACGCGATCGCGCGGCTCCTGACGCACGCCGGCTGGAAGGTCACGCGCGAGTTCTACTACAACGACGGCGGCGGCCAGATCAGCAACTTGGCGCTCAGCGTGCAGGCGCATCTGCGCGCGCTCCCGGGCGACGCGCCCTCGATTCCCGAGGGCGGATATCACGGCGAGTACATCGGCGAGATCGCCTCGCGGTATCGCGCGGAACATGCCAGCGACGCTCGCGGCGATGATCTCGAGGACGTTCGGACGTTCGCGGTGATGGCATTGCGCGCCGAGCAGGATCTCGACCTGCTGGCGTTCGACGTGAAGTTCGACGTCTATTATCTCGAGTCGTCGCTCTACACGGACGGCAAGGTCGAGGAAACCGTCGCAGCGCTCACGAAAGCCGGCCACACGTTCGAGCAGGACGGCGCGCTCTGGCTGCGCACCACGGACTTCGGCGACGACAAGGACCGCGTGATGCGCAAGAGCGACGGCAGCTACACCTACTTCCTGCCGGACGTCGCGTATCACGTGACCAAATGGAAGCGCGGCTTCCATCGCGCGATCGACGTGCAGGGCTCCGACCACCACAGCACGGTGGTGCGGGTGCGCGCCGGCCTGCAGGCGCTCGAGATCGGGATCCCCGTCGGGTATCCCGAGTACGTGCTGCACCAGATGGTCACGGTGATGAAGGGCGGCGAGGAGATGAAGATCTCCAAGCGCGCCGGCAGCTACGTGACCGTGCGCGACCTCATCGACGAGGTCGGGCGCGACGCCGTGCGCTATTTCTTCCTGATGCGGAAGGGCGACTCGCAGCTCGTGTTCGACGTGGATCTCGCCCGCTCGCAGTCAGAGGAGAACCCGGTCTACTACATCCAGATGGCGCACGCGCGTCTTTCGGGAATTTTCCGCGTCGGCGGGATCGATGTCGGGAAGGTCACCGCCGACGGCGTTCGGTGGGAATGCCTCGCCGAGCCCGAGGAGCGCGAACTGATCAAGCTGCTCCTCGACTGGCCCAAGCTCGTGCAGGGCGCCGCCGACGCGCTCGAGCCGCACCGCGTCGCGAACTATCTGCTCGAGACCGCCCGGCTGGTGCATACTTGGTACCACAAACATCACGTGCTCGGCGAGCCGGAGCACATCATGAACGCCAGGTTGGTGCTGGCGAAGTCGGCGAGGATCGTGATTGCGAACGGGCTGGCGGTGCTCGGGATATCTGCTCCCGAGCGAATGTAGGAAGCCGGAAGCCGGAAACCGGAAACCGGAAGCCGGAAGCCGGAAACCGGAAGCCGGAAGCCGGAAGCCGGAAGCACCAACGACCAATGACCAATGACCAATAACCTTCTACTCGCAGTTCAATGAGCGTCCTGGTCGTAGGCAGCGTCGCGCTGGACTCCGTCGAAACCCCCTTCGGCCGGGCCGACGACGTCCTCGGCGGCTCCGCCGTCTATTTCTCCGCGAGCGCGAGCCACCAGACGCCCGTGCAGCTTGTCGGCGTCGTCGGCGACGATTTTCCCGTCGAGAAGCTAGAGGCGCTGTCCGCGCGCGGCGTGGACCTCACCGGACTCGAGCACGCCCAGGGCGAATCGTTCCGCTGGCGCGGCCGCTACCGCCACGATCTCAACTCGGCCGAAACGCTCGAGACCCGACTTGGCGTCTTCTCGCACTTCCGCCCCAAGATCCCGGCGGAGTTCCGTAACGCGAAGTACGTCTTCCTCGGCAACATCGACCCGCGGCTCCAGCTCGACGTGCTGCAACAGGTCGCCAAGCCGAGGCTCGTCGCTTGCGACACGATGAACTTCTGGATCGAGAGCCGACGGGACGACTTCATCGCGCTCCTCGCGCACGTCGACCTCGTGACGCTCAACGACGCCGAGGTCCGGCAGCTCACCGAGAAGGCGAACATCGTGCAGGGCGCGCGCTGGATCCTCGAGCGCGGGCCGAAGACCGTGGTGATCAAGAAGGGCGAGCACGGCGCGTTCATGTTCACCAGCGCGAGCGTGTTCTACGCGCCGGCCTATCCGCTCGAATCGGTCTTCGATCCAACGGGCGCGGGCGACTCGTTCGCCGGCGGATTCATGGGCTACGTCGCGCGCACGCACGACCTCAGCGAGGCGAGCCTCCGGCGCGCGATGATCCACGGTTCGGCGATGGGCTCGTTCGTCGTAGAGGGGTTCTCCGTGACGCGCCTGCTGAACGTCACGGGCGCGGACATCGAGCGGCGCGTCGCCGAGTTCCACGAACTGGTGGCGTTCGAGAAATCGCTCGCGCAATGAGCAGGGATTCGTCGTCGCTCAGCTATCGCGGGGCCGGCGTCGACATCGAAGCGGCCGACGACGCCAAGCACCGCATCGCGAAGCTCGTCGAGTCCACGTACACCGCCGGGACGCACGGCGCGTTCGGCGGATTCGGCGGGATGTTCCGCATGCCCGAGAACGCGAGACGACCGCTGCTCGTCTCGAGCGCCGACGGCGTCGGCACCAAGATCAAGGTCGCCATCGAGACGGGCCGCCACGACACGATAGGGCACGACCTCGTGAACCACTGCGTGAACGACATCCTCGTGCAGGGCGCCGAGCCGCTCTTCTTTCTCGATTACGTCGCGTTCGGCGCGCTCGTTCCGTCGACCGTCGAGGACGTCGTGGCGGGTGTCGCGGCGGGCTGCCGCGACAACGGCTGCGCTCTGATCGGCGGCGAGACCGCCGAGATGCCGGGGTTGTACACGCCCCCGGACTACGACCTGGCCGGCTTCATCGTCGGCTGCGTGGAAGAGGATCGCGTGCTCGGCGCGGGACGGGTACGCGAGGATGACGTGCTCGTCGGGCTGGCGAGCAGCGGGCTGCACACGAACGGATATTCGCTCGCGCGCAAGATCGTCGAGCGCATGGGACTCGGGTACGACGACGCGTTCCCCGGTTCGAACGAGTCAGTGGCGGACACTCTGCTCGCGGTGCACCGCTCCTACCTCGGGCTGCTGCGCCCCGTGCTTGGCGACGTGCACGCCATGGCGCACATCACGGGCGGCGGGCTTCCCGGCAACCTGAATCGCGTGCTGCCACCGGCGCTCGACGCAGTCGTGCAGACGTCCACGTGGGAGCCACCGAATCTCTTCCGCGTGCTGGCCGATGCGGGCAAGGTGGAGCGCGACGAGATGTTTCGCGCGTTCAACATGGGCGTTGGTATGGTGGTAATCTCCGATGCGGCGGGTGCGGATCGCGTACGGGAACATGTGATGGCGCGAGGCGTATCGGCATGGACGATGGGTAAGGTCACGCGCGGTTCCGGGCGCGTCATACTCGATGGAGGGGCCAACTGATGAAGTTTCGGGCGATCGTGGCGGGCCTGTCGGCCGCGTCCTTCGGCGCCGCGGCGCCGGCGCGCGCTCAGTGCCCGACCGCGGTCGCGGATGGCTGCCAGAAAGCGGCGGACCTCCTGAACTTCGTGACGCCGCAACTCGCGACCGCGGCCGTCGGCGGCAATCCGACGCTCGGCCAGGGTGGCACGCTCGGCGGCCTCGGACATTTCTCGATCGACATTCGCGGGAGCGTCGTGAACGGACAGTTCCCGCAGTTGAACAACGTCGGCCTCAGCGTATCGGGTGCTCAGCGTTCGGCGTTCACCAGCAAACAGCAGTACATCCCGTTTGCGTCGATTGACGCGGGCGTCGGGCTCTGGCGCGGAATCTCGCTCGGCGTGACGCACGTGGGCGGCATCGACGCGCTCGTGACGATGACCTACGCGCCCAACTGGAGCAGCAGCGGCACCTCCGGCCAGACGAGCGTCACGGCTCCCGGAGGCAACGCCAAGTTCGGCTATGGCGCCCGGATCGGCGTGCTCGAGGAGTCGGTGATCACGCCGGGCGTCTCGTTCGCATGGGTGCAGCGCGACCTGCCCACGCTCTCTGCGAGCGGCACGGTGCAGGCGTCGGGTGCCAATCCAGGCGGCACCGTCGCGCTGAACGATTTCTCGGTGAACACGTCCGCATGGCGCATCACCGCGGCGAAGAGCCTCGTCGCGTTCGGATTCTCGCTGGGATTCGGACAGGACAAGTACGATGCGTCGTCGTCGCTCACGGCGACGGTCGCGACCACGGGGAATCCGACCGGGACACAGAACGTGAGCTTCTCGACGAACCGGATGAACTACTTCGTAGGAGCGTATGTGAACCTCTTGCTCTTCAAGCTCGAGGCGGAGTACGGGCTGGTGAAGGGCCAAACCGCATCGGCCCCGTTCAACTCGTTCGGCAGTGATCCCGCCGCGTCGCGGAGCTACCTCACGTTGGGACTGCGCTTCGGCCGGTAGAACGTGAGCGGCGAGTGATTTCCGCATGACGAACGCCAACGCTCCGGCATCCGCGCGCGAGCGCGACGACCGTGCCTGGATGCGTCGGGCGCTCGTTCTTGCGCAACGGGGATGGGGGCAGACGGCGCCGAACCCGCTGGTCGGCGCCGTCGTCGTTCGTGATGGTGTCGCGGCCGGCCGCGGATTCCACGCGAGGTATGGCGAGGCGCACGCCGAGGTGGCCGCGCTGCAGGACGCGGGCGAGCGTGCGCGCGGCGCCACGGTGTACGTCACGCTCGAGCCGTGCAACCACCACGCCAAGACTCCGCCCTGTGTGGACGCGTTGATCGGTGCGGGCGTGAGGCGAGTGGTCGCGGCGGTCCGCGATCCGGGTCGCGACTCAGGTGGCGGCGCGGAGCGCCTTCGCGCGGCGGGAATCGAAGTCGAGTTCGGCGTCGAGGAGTCGGCGGTGCGCGAGCTCAACGCCCCGTTCTTCTTCGACGCGAGCGGCGCGACACGGCCATGGGTTACGCTCAAGCTCGCGGTTTCGCTGGACGGTGGCATCGCCGGTGCGCGCGATGTACCGGAGGTATCGGATGCGGCGAATGCGGCGAATGCGGCGAATGCGCCGAATGCGCCGTACGCACCGGGCGCGCCCGCTTCGACGGCGTCGCCACAATGGCTCACCGGCGAAGCCGCGCGAAAATACGTACATCGCCTGCGAGCGCAGAGCGATGCCATCGCTGTCGGCATCGGAACCGCGATCGCGGACGATCCGCTGCTCACGGTGCGTTACGGCCGGCGGCCGCGCGTGGCGCCGCTGCGGGTGGTCTTCGACCGCACCGCGCGACTGCCGCTCCACTCCCGTCTCGTGAGGACCGCGCGCAAGGTTCCAACCCTCGTGATGAGCGACCAGGCCGACACCAGCGTGGCGCGCGCACTCGAAGCGAAAGGCGTGCTGGTTGAACGGGCCCCGGATCTGCTCTCGAAGCTGGAACTCCTTCACCGGCGCGGGGTTCGGTCACTGCTCGTCGAGGGAGGTTCGGCTATCGCCGGAGCATTTATTACCGCCAAAGCCGTGGACCGCCTGATTATCTTTCAGGCGCCGGTGCTGCTTGGGGCCGGGGCGATTCCCGCGTTCGCGGGAGTCGATGGCATCGCGCGATTCACGGTCATCGAGCGGCGGGAGTTCGGCGAGGATCTCATGACTGTGTACGCAATGAAGGCGAACGACGAGTAATCGGTCGTTGGTCATTGGTCGTTGGTAGATGGCGTGGCCGTCGATTTTGACGACGATACGCCATCCCTGGGCCAAGAACCAATGACCAATGACCAAGAACCTTCTACTCGTTTTGATTGTTTCAACGAAATGTTCACAGGCCTGATCACCGATGTCGGCACCATCGACCGCGTCCGCACCACGGATGCCGGCCGGGAGTTCCGAATCCGCACGTCGTATCGCGATCTCGCCGCCGGCGAGTCCATCGCCATCAACGGCGCGTGCCTCACGGTGCGGGAGTTCGGTGATGAGTGGTTCACCGTGGCCGCCGTCCTGACGACGCTCGGCCGCACCACGATGGGCGACTGGGAGGCCGGTCGTTGCGTGAACCTCGAGCGCTCGCTCGCCGCGGGCGACCGGCTTGGCGGCCACATGGTACAGGGGCATGTGGACGCGGTGGCCGAGGTGACCGCAGTGCATCGGCTTGCTGATGCACTGCTTGTAGACCTCTCTCTGCCACCCCAGCTCGCGCCGCTCGTCGTACTGCACGGCTCGATCGCGGTGGACGGCGTGAGCCTCACCGTGAACGCGATTCCTGATGCGGGCACGATCCAGCTTTCCCTGATCGATTACACGCTCAAGGCCACCACGCTGGGCTCTCTGCGCGCCGGACAGCTCGTGCAGGTCGAGGCCGACGTGATCGGCAAGTACGTACAACGACTGCTGGCGCCGCATCTCGCGGCAGCCACGGAGTGATTCATATGCCATTCGGGACGATCGAACAGGCCATCGAGGATTTGCGCGCGGGAAGATTCATCGTCGTCGCCGACGACGAAGACCGCGAGAACGAGGGCGACCTCATCGGCGCCGCCGAGTTTGTCACGCCGGCGATGGTGAACTTCCTCATGAACGCGAAGGGGATGATCTGCCTCGCGCTGAGCGCCGAGAAGGTGGCGCAACTCGACCTGCCGATGATGGGCCCGGAGAACACCGACGCGCTGCGCACCGCGTATACGGTCACCGTGGACGCCGCGCCCCGTTTCGGCGTGACGACCGGGATCAGTGCGAGCGACCAGGCGGCGACAATTCGCGCGGCGGCGAGTCCGACCGCCATGCCCGGCGACCTCCGGCGTCCGGGACACGTGCATCCGCTCCGCGCGCGCGGGGGCGGCGTGCTGCAGCGCGTGGGACACACGGAGGCCGCCGTCGATCTCATGCGTCTCGCGGGTCTCCAGCCCGCCGGCGTGATCTGTGAGATCCTCACCGCTGACGGCTCGACCGCGAAGCGTCCCGATCTCGATCGCTTCAGACAGCAGCACGGGCTCACGTTCATCACGGTCGCGCAGCTCGTGGCGCACCGCCTCCGGACCGAACGTCTCGTGCATCGCGTGGCCGAGTCGAGGCTTCCGACCGACGCCGGCGAATTCAAGATCATCGGATACCGCAACGACGTGGATTCGCATGAGCACGTCGCGCTCGTCTACGGCGACATTTCGAGCGGAGAGAGCGTGCTCGTCCGCATGCACTCGAAGTGCCTCACGGGCGACGTGTTCCACTCGTTGCGCTGTGACTGCGGGTGGCAGTTGCACACGGCAATGAAGCTTGTCGCAGCGGAAGGACGCGGTGTGATCGTCTACCTCGACCAGGAAGGGCGCGGGATCGGCCTGCTCAACAAGTTGAAGGCGTACGAGCTGCAGGACAAAGGCGCCGACACGGTCGAGGCGAACGAGCGGCTCGGCTTCGCGCCCGACCTGCGCAACTACGGCATCGGCGCGCAGATTCTGCTCGACCTCGGCCTCAAGTCCATCAGGCCGATCACGAACAATCCGAAGAAGCTCGTCGGACTCGAAGGCTATGGCCTGAAGGTGTACGAGCGCCTGCCGCTCGATGCGCCGGAGTCCGCCGAGAACGCGGAGTATCTCGAGACGAAGCGCCGCAAGCTGGGCCACCTGCGCGCCCTCTGATGGCCGAATTCACTGGAGAGCCGAACGGCGCGGGCCGCCGCTTTGCCGTCGCGGCGAGCCGGTTCAACGGCGGTGTTACCACGAAGCTCGTCGACGGCGCGCTCGAGTGCCTGGTGAAGCACGGCGTCGTGCTCGACGACATCGACGTTGTCTGGGTCCCCGGCGCGTGGGAGCTTCCCGCGGCCGCCGAGCGGCTGCTCGCGAGCGACCGCTATGATGCCATCGTCGCCGTCGGCGCGGTGATCCGCGGCGAGACGCCGCACTTCGACTTCGTCGCCGGCGAAGCCGCGCGGGGCCTCGCCGACCTGCAGCGCGAGTTCAGCGTGCCGATCGGCTTCGGGCTGCTCACGACCGACACCGAGGAGCAGGCACTGGCGCGCGCGGGCGGCGGGCACGGCAACAAGGGATGGGACGCGGCGCTAAGCGCGCTCGAGATGGTGGACCTGTTCGCCCGCCTCGACCACGCGCACGACGACTCCACGGACGATGGCGAGGGTTGAGTCGCGGGGCCGCGCGAGGGCGCTTCAGGCGCTCTACGCGTGGGATCTTCGCGCGAACGACGATCTGCTCCGCGTCTCGACCATGATCTGGGACGACCTTGCCGTCGCGGCCGACGAGCGCGCGTTCGCCGCGGCGCTTCTCGCCGTGGTGGCATCCGACGGCGCCGCGCTGGACGCTGAGCTCGCCGACGTCACCATGAACTGGCGGCTCGAGCGCATCGGCGCGATCGAGCGCTGCGTGCTCCGCCTCGGCGCCGCCGAGCTGCACGCGGGGGTGACACCGCCACGCGTCGTGCTCCAGGAATCCGTGCGGCTCGCGGAGCGGTTCGGCAGCGAGCAGAGCGCGCGGTTCGTGAACGGCGTGCTCGACGCGCTCGCCCGACGGATGGGGCGGCTCCCGTGAAGGTGCTCGTCGTCAACTGGCAGGACCGGGAGAATCCGCTGGCGGGCGGCGCGGAAAGTCACCTGCACGAAATCTTCGAACGGCTCGCGGCGCGCGGCCACGAGATCACGCTGCTCTGCGGCGGGTGGCCCGGCTGTCCGCCGCGTGCCGTGCTCGGCGGCATCGACGTGCATCGTGTCGGCACGCGGCACACGTTCGCGTTGAAGGTGTTCTCCTACTGGACGCGCAATCTGCGAGGCCAGCCGTTCGACATCCTGTTCGAGGACATCAACAAGGCGCCGCTGTTCACGCCGCTCTGGGGCGCGAAGGCGCGGACGGTCGTGTGCGTGCCGCACCTCTTCGGCGGCACGGCGTTCCAGGAGCTCTCGTGGCCGCTCGCGACCGCGGTCTGGCTGAGCGAGCGCCCGCTGCCGCTGGTCTACCGGCGGGTGCCCTTCCAGGCGATCAGCGAGGGGACCGCCGACGATCTCGTGCGGCGCGGGATCGCACGCGCGCACGTCACGGTGATCCATCCGGGCGTGTCGTTCGACCACTACACACCGATGGCGTCCGCGCGCGCACCGCATCCGACGTTCGCCTACGTCGGCCGCCTGAAGAAGTACAAGGGCGTGGACCTCGTGATCCGGGCGTTCGCGCGGCTCCAGGATCGCTCCGCCACACTCGAGATCGCCGGCGCCGGCGACTACCGGTCCGCGCTCGAGTCCCTCGCGGCCTCGCTTGACCTCGGTGCGCGCGTGCGGTTTCTTGGGTTCATCAGCGAGGAGGAGAAGCTCGCGCTGCTGCGCCGCGCCTGGGCGGTCGCGCTCGCCTCTCCGAAAGAAGGATGGGGACTGACCAACGTGGAGGCGGAGGCGTGCGCCACGCCGGTCGTGGCGTCGAACTCGCCGGGCATTCGCGAGTCGGTGCGCGACGGCGAGACCGGATTCCTTGTGCCGCACGGCGACATCGCGGCGCTCGCCGCGGCATTCGGCAGGCTCGCGGCGTCGAGCGACCTCGTCACGGCGATCGGCCGGAAGGCGCGGGTGTTCGCCGAGACTTTCACGTGGGAGCGGGCCGCCGGCGCGACCGAGGCGCATCTCATGGACGTGATTCAGCGCGGGGGGCGAGGCTAACATGGCACCATTGACCGTCGGCAAGATGTACGAGCGGTTGAAGGACGTGCTGCAGCTCGAGCTGCTCGGCAGCCTGAAGGGACTGGACCGGCTCATCACGATGGCGGACGCGTCGGGCCCGGGCATGGTGCTCGCGGGGTATGTGGCCCGGTTCGTCGAGTCGCGCGTGCAGGTGCTCGGCGAGACCGAGGTAACCTACCTCCGGTCGCTCGGCCAGCAGGAGCGCATGAAGATCCTGCGTCTCTTCCTCTCGTATCCGATTCCCTGCGTGATGATCACGAAGGGGCTCGAGCTTCCGCCCGGCATGGAGCCTGAGGCGAAGAAAGCCGGCGTCGCGATCCTCCGCTCGCAGCTGAAGACACAGGAGTTCTACAAGCGCATCACGCCCTTCCTCGAGGCCGAGTTCGCGCCGACCACCAACCTGCACGGATCGCTGGCCGACGTGTTCGGCGTCGGGCTATTGTTCACCGGCGGGAGCGGCATCGGCAAGTCCGAGTGCGTGCTCGACCTGGTCGAGCGCGGACACCGCCTCGTCGCCGACGATCTCGTCATCGTGACGCGGCGGGGCGCCGACGTGCTGATCGGCCGCGGGCACGAGCTCTCGCACCACTTCATGGAAATCCGCGGCGTTGGACTGATCGACATTCCGCGGATCTTCGGCATTCACGCCGTGCGGCAGCAGAAGCGGATCGAGGTGATCGTCGTGCTGGAGAAGTGGGACGCGCTGGCCGCGGTCGACCGCACGGGTGTCGACGGCGAGACCACCACGATCCTCGACGTGGAGCTGCCGAAGATCACGGTGCCGCTCAATCCTGGGAAGAACATCACCGTGATCGCCGAGGTGATCGCGATGAACCACCTGCTGCGGCTCGGCGGCGACCACGCCGCCGTGCGCTTCGACGAGCGGCTGAAGGACTCGATGCGCAAGAAGACCGACATGAACCGGTACCTGCAGGACGATGACGAGTAGCGTTCCAGCGACGCCGGCCACGCGGCGCGCCGTGGTCGCCGGTCACGGCGATTTCGCCGTGGGTCTCATTTCCGCGGTGCAACAGATCGCGGGCAAGGGCGATGCGTTCGTCGCCGTGACCAGCCGCGATCTTGGCGCGGCCTCCATCGAAGAGGCTGTGCGCGCGTCGGTCGAAGCGAACGTGGCGCGCGTGATCTTCACGGACCTTCCCGCCGGCAGCTGCACGATCGCGGCGCGGCGAGTCGCCCACGACGTGCCGGGAATCGTCGTCGTCACGGGAACGAATCTTTCCGTGCTGCTCAGCTGGGCACTCGGCACGGACGACGACATCGCCGCGGTCGAGCGCGCCGTCGAGCGTGGACGCGGCGCGATGGTCGTGCTGCCCGACAGGCGCGCGACGGAGGGCGGCGGTGCCCATTGACCTGTACCGCATCGACGACCGCCTGGTGCACGGCCAGGTGGTGGTCGGCTGGGGACAGCCGCTGAACGTGAGGTTCGTGGTGCTCGTGGACGACGCGATCGCTTCGAGCGATTGGGAGCAGGAACTCTACCGCCTGGGGGCGCCGCCCGAGATGAGCGTGACGTTCGAGTCGGTCGAGTCGGCGGTCGAGCGGCTGTCCGCCTACCAGTCGCGGCCGGATCACGGCATCCTGCTCGTCGGCGACGTGGAGACGATGCGGCGACTCGTCGAGCGCGCCGGCACCATACGGCGCGTGAACCTGGGCGGCATCCATCATCGCAGCGGCCGCTCGGCCCGCCTGCGCTACGTCTTCCTGACGCCCGACGAGGAGCGGTCGCTGCGGGCGCTGGCGGCGAGCGGTGTGACGATCACGGCGCAGGACGTCCCCGCCACGGCACCGGTTGCACTCGAACAGGTCCTCGCGGGGAAGGGCGAATGACGCCGCCGGCGCTCGGACTCGTCGCGCTTGCGCTGGGGACGATTCCGCTCGCGCTGCTCGGCGCGGTGCTCGGCCTGGACGTCGTGAGCTTTCCGCAGGCGATGATCTCCAGGCCGATCGCGGCGGCCACGCTGGCCGGCGCGCTGGTCGGTCAGCCGGCGCACGGCCTCATCACGGGCGCCATGCTGGAGCTCTTTGCGCTCGAGACGCTGCCTTTCGGCGCGAGCCGTTATCCCGAGTGGGGGTCCGCGAGCGTGGTCGGCGGCGCGTTGTACGCGGTGCAGCCCGTCGGCAGTCCGGGCGCGCTCACCATCGCGGTGTGCGCGGCGCTCATCACGGCCTGGGTCGGCGGATGGACGATGGTTTGGCATCGCCGGCTCATTGCGCGCTGGGCGGCCGGCATGCGCGGCGCGCTCGCGGCGGGCTCGGGCGAGGCGGTCATCGCGCTGCAGCTGCGCGGGCTCACGTCGGACGCCGTTCGCGGCGGCCTGCTCACGTGGATCGCGCTCATGGCGTTCGTTCCGCTCGAGCGGGCGGTGCTCGCACGGTGGAGCTTCTCCGGAGCGTCGTCACGCGCGGCGGTCGTGATCTGCGCCGGCGCCGTCGCGGGAGGCGCCATCTGGAAACTCGCGCACAATACGAGTGGCGCCAAGTGGTTCCTGCTCGGCGGCGTCGCGGTCGGTTCACTCCTGCTCGCCGTGACATGAGCGCGATCGCGCCGCGGCTTCCGCTCCGCACGCGGGCGGCGATGTTCGTTCGACTGCTCGCCGTGCAGGGAGCGTGGAATTACGAGACGCTGATGGGCAACGGCATCGCCTTCGCGCTGGAGCCTGCGCTGCGCCTGCTGCCGGGCGGGCGGGGCGGCGAGGCGTACCGGGCGGCCATCGCCCGGCAAGACGGCTATTTCAACGCGAATCCGTACCTTGCAGGGCTCGCCGTCGGCGCCCTTGCGAGCGCCGAACTGTCCGCCGAGCCGACCGACCGCATCGAGCGATTCCATACGGCGTGCTGTGGTCCTCTGGGGAGTGTGGGCGACCGCCTTGTATGGGTCGGCTGGCTGCCGTGGTGCTCACTGCTGGCGCTGGTTGCCTTCGGCTTCGGCATGGGTCCAGCTGGCGTCGTGCTGCTCTTTCTGGGATCATTCAACGTCGGCACGATGGCGCTGCGGGCGTGGGGGCTGCGCGTGGGGTACAGGGACGGCCTGCGCGTCGCGTCGGCGCTCGGAGTGCCGCTGCTCAGGAATGGGCCCGCGCAGGTGGCCAGAGCATCGGCGCTGTTGGCAGGCATCGCGATTCCGCTTGCGGTTCGCGGCGTGATCGGGCCCGCACGCGGAGTCGTCGAAATCGTGTTCGCCGCCGCGGCCGTCGGCGCGGTGGTCCTCGCGCGCTTCCATGGCCGCGTCGAGGGGTGGCGCCTCGCCGTGGTGGGACTCGTCCTGTTCACACTCATCTCCGTGGTGCGCTGATGGCCGAACGCCGGGTGACGGTGGTCAACGCTCACGGTATCCATGCCCGGCCCGCGGCCGAGATCGTGAAGATGGCGGCACGCTTCACCTCGAACATCCTCCTCGAGAAGGACGGCCTCGAGGTGAACGGCAAGAGCATCATGGGCGTGATGATGCTGGCGGCCGAATGCGGATCGGAGGTGATCATTCGCGCGGATGGGGACGACGCTGCCGCCGCCGTCGATGCGCTCGCGGAACTGATCGCGAGCAGGTTCGGGGAGAAGTGAGCCGCACATGACACCCTCGATGCTCACCGGTATTTCGGCCTCACCGGGAATCGTCGTGGGCCCCGTGCATCTCCTTCGATGGGAGGTGCCCGAGGTTGCGCAGCGCGTGATCGACGAATCCGCGGTGCCCCGCGAGCTCGAGCGGCTGCGTCACGCGTTCGACAAGGCGGTGGAACGGTTGCGCATCTTGCGTGCGCGCGCCGAGCGTCACGCCGGGCCCGCCGAGGCGGCGATCTTCGACGTGCAGGTCTCGATGATCGAGGACGCCGACCTGCGTCGCCGCGTGGAGGACGTGATCCGCCAGAACTTCGCCGCGGAGCGCGCGTTCGACGTCGTGATGCTCGAGTACCGCGAGCACTTCGCGCGATCGGCGCATGCGATGATGCGCGAGCGCGTGGGCGACCTGCTGGACGTGCACATCCGCGTGCTCTCCATCCTGCTGGACCTTCCGGCCTACGACCCGCTGGACCTGCCAAGGGGCTCCAACGCGATCCTCGTCACGCACGACCTCACGCCGAGCCTGACGCTGCAGCTCGACCGCGAGAGCATCGCGGGCATCGCGACGGACGCCGGCACGCGAACGTCGCACGTCGCCATCCTCGCGCGCTCGCTCGGGATTCCCGCGGTCGTGGGGCTCCTCGACGCGACCTCGCGCCTCACGAGCGGCGAGCAGGTGATCCTCGACGCCACGGCGGGCGTGCTCGTGGTGCGCCCGACCGCGGCCGAACTCAAGGATGCGGCGGCCCGGGCACACACCGAGCGACGCGAGGAAAAGGTGCTGGCCCGGCTCGCGAGCGAGGAGTCCATCACCGCGGATGGCGTGCGGATCAAGCTCCTGGCGAACGTGGACCTGCCGGACGAGGCCGCGGGCGCGGCGTCGAGCGGAGCCGAAGGCGTGGGCCTGATGCGCACCGAATTCCTCGTCGTCGGCCGCGCGTCCATGCCGGACGAGGATGAGCAGTACCAGGCCTACGTCAACGTCATCTCCGCGTTCGGCGGGCAGCCCGTCGTGATCCGCACTTTCGACGTCGGCGGCGACAAACTCCCCGTCGGCGGGTATCCGCACGAGCCCAATCCGTTCCTGGGCTGGCGCGCCATCCGCATGTGCCTGGACGAGCCGGAAATCTTCCGGACCCAGCTGCGCGCGCTGATGCGCGCCGCGGTGCACGGCGACGTGCGCATCATGCTGCCGCTCGTCGTGACGGTGGACGAAGTCCGCGAGGCCCGGGCGCTGCTCGCTGAGGCGGCGCGCGAGCTCGAGGAGCGCGGCGTGGCGCATCGCGCCGACGTGCCGCTCGGCGTCATGATCGAGACGCCGGCGGCCGTGATCACCGCGGACACGTTCGCGAAGGAAGTGGCGTTCTTCAGCATCGGAACGAACGACCTCGTGCAGTACACGCTGGCCGTCGATCGCGGCAACGCGCGGCTCGCCACGCGGTTCACGCCGTTGCATCCAGCCGTGCTGCGGCTGATTCACCGCACGGTGGAGGTCGCGCGCGCGAACGGCCTCGAGGTGAGCGTGTGCGGCGAGATGGCGTCCGAGCCGCTGATGGCGTTCGCGTTGATCGGGCTGGGGCTGCGCACACTGAGCGTGGCGCCGCGCGCGGTCGCGCGCGTGAAGCAGATCGTGCGAGGGGTGCACACGAGCGTCGCCGCTAAGGCGGCCAAGGAGGCGCTCGACGCAGGGACGGCGCAGGCGGCGGAGAAGATCCTGCGGGCGTACCTGAGCGCTGAGCTCGCGTAAAGCCGTAAAGCAACGAACGCGCCGCACCGGCTGTCGTTCGGCGTGCCGCCGCCTTAACATTGAACGAGCAGCGGGCCTCTCCCGCATCTCCTCGAGCCCTCCTATCCGTGCTTCGTCGCCATCTCTTCACGTCAGAATCCGTCACCGAGGGCCACCCGGACAAGGTGGCCGACCAGATCTCCGACGCGGTCGTCGACGCGCTCCTCGCCAAGGACCCGGCGTCGCGCGTCGCGTGCGAGACGATGGTCACCACCGGATTGGCCACGATCTTCGGCGAGATCACGACCGAAGCGTACGTGCACCTTCCGGCGCTCGTCCGCGAGACGATCGCCCGCATCGGATACACGGAGGCGGGGTACGGGTTCGACGCGAACACGTGCGCCGTCATGTCCACCATCGACCAGCAGTCGAAGGACATCGCGATGGGCGTGGACACCGGCGGCGCCGGCGACCAGGGGATGATGTTCGGCTTCGCGTGCGACGAGACGGACGAACTCATGCCGCTTCCGATCACGCTGGCGCATCGGCTCACGCGCGCGCTTGCGGACCGGCGGAAGGACGGCACGCTGCCGTGGCTTCGTCCCGACGGCAAGTCGCAGGTCTCGGTGGTCTACGAGGACGGCCGGCCAGTGACGGTCGACACCGTCGTGATCTCGACGCAGCACAGCGACCGCGTCAACAACAAGACGATCAACGAAGCCGTCAAACGCGACATCATCGACGCGACGATTCCGCGCGAGCTGCGCGGAAAGAACATGACGCTGCACATCAACCCGACGGGCCGGTTCGTGATCGGTGGTCCGCAGGGGGATGCGGGACTTACGGGTCGAAAAATTATTGTCGACACGTACGGCGGCATGGGTCGACACGGCGGTGGCGCATTCAGCGGCAAGGATCCGTCGAAAGTCGATCGCTCTGCGTCGTACGCGGCGCGCTGGGTGGCGAAGAACATCGTCGCGGCGAAGCTCGCGACGAAGTGCGAGGTGCAGTTCGCGTACGCCATCGGCGTGGTCAGGCCGGTGTCGGTGATGGTCGATACCTTCGGCACCGCCAGCGTGGACGAGGGCAAGATCATCAAGGCGGTCGAGCAGGTGTTCGACCTGACGCCCCGGGGCATCATCGACGCGCTCGACCTCCGCAAGCCGATCTACAGCGACACCGCGGCATACGGCCACTTCGGACGCACGAGTGAGCGTGTCGTGCGGTACGGAAAGAAGGTCACGCTCTTCACGTGGGAACGCACCGACCGCGTGGCGGAGCTCAAGAAGGCCGTGCGCGCGTAGCGGCATCGCGCGCGGCACGCCTGCAGACACCCGGAGGACTCGTGGTCGAGGTCATCGTGTCGCGTCTCGGGCTCGACAGCGGGTCGAACTCGTTCGTGGTAATCCTGCAGGAAAAGGACGGCGATCGCATCCTGCCCATCTGGATCGGCCGCGCGGAAGCCGAGTCGATCGCCGCACACCTCGACGGTGTGCAGCGTGAACGCCCGATGACGCACGACCTCATCCGTTCCCTGATCCTGGCGTTCGGCGGCGAACTGGAGCGCGTGAACGTCACGCGCGTGCAGGACGGCACCTTCTTCGCCGAACTGCACCTGATTCGCGACCACGGGACGCAGGTGGTGGACGCGCGCCCGTCGGACAGCATCGCGATCGCGCTGCGGCTCGGCGCGCCGATCTTCGCGTCCGAGGAATTGCTCGCCGAATACGAGGCGCCAGCCGCCGAGCCCGACGAGGCTGCGCCGGAACCCGAGGCCGAGAGCGGACCCGACCTCGGCGGCTCCTCGCTCGAGGCGCACCGTCGGGGCGCCGAACAATTGCAGCGGCACCTCGAACAGCTTCGCCCCGAGGACTTTGGAAAGTTCACGCTCTGAGGCCGGGAGGCCGGCGGGACACGGGCCGGTGATCCGGTGTGCGCGACGTGCGAAGCGGATCGACATCCGGACGCGCGCGGCCGCGATGCTG
>OCZT010001740.1_pt1 | contig 22532 bp, 22 predicted proteins | sample 1539031 | NCBI WGS metagenome assembly OCZT01 (sample SAMEA3539308, study PRJEB22396) | soil metagenome | biome: tundra; feature: field; material: soil | place: USA | collected 2010-05 | depth 0.15 m | reverse complement strand
ACCCGGTCGCGGTGCGGTTTGGCGGGCGATCCCAGGCAAACCTTCCAGGCCGGCAAATCCGTGAACACACTCGAACGCGCACCGACAACCGCCCCTTGCCCGATTGTCACCCCTGGCCCCACGAAGACATCGGCGCACAACCAAACCTGGTCTTGGATGACGATCGGCTGCGCCACGAGTTTGAAATCAGGGTCTTCAAAGTCATGTGTAGCGGAGCAAAGATAGCAGTATTGAGACACCGTGCTCTCCTCTCCTATGGTTATCGGAGCAACGCAGTAGCAGTCCACGTCCGGCCCAATCACGGCAGAGTCGGCCAGCGTCAAGTTCCAAGGCGCCCAGATCTGCGCACTTTGAAACACCTTCGCCCCGCGCCCAATCTTTGCACCAAACAGCCTGAGCAAAAATCTGCGCCAGGCGTGACATGGGCGTGGCGTTGGCCGGAAAGCCAGCAGCCAAACGATTCCCCACAGGCCCCGCAACATCCGATGGCCAAACCCGAATGACGAGTCCTGGTTACTCCTGAATTTAGGGAATTCGGTCATCTCCGTATTTCAGCCTCTTAACACGACACAACCCGGTTTCGGGCCGGTTGCAAGCAGCCACTGGTAAACCTGCATCAAAGCGGCGGCTGCCTTCTCCGGACGAAACTGCGCCGAATACTTCAAGGCGTGGCACCCCATTTCACGCCGCTCTTCCTCGGGCATCGCGAGAGCTTCCCGCAGGGTCGATGCCAATGCATGCACAGTCGGTTCGATCCACCAACCGGCACCGGCAGCCGGCAATTCCTGCCAAGGCGTTCCGGTGGTAGTGATCACAGGCAGGCCAGACACCATGGCTTCAACAATTGCATTCCCGAAGTTCTCGAAGTCGCTGGGCATCACGAACAGATCGCTCGCCGCCAGTGCACCCCACTTTTGGACATCATCCAGTTCGCCGGTGAACTTCACACTTTTCTGACAGCCAATCTCGGTGACAAGCGATTCAAGTTCACTTCGGTGTCCTCCCTCGTCCGGCCCCGCCAGCACCAGCACCCAATCTCCTAACCTCCGTCCTTCCTGGCCCGTGAATTCTTTCTGCCACTTCACCGGGCCGTCCTCTGATTTCAGCTTTCTGCTTTCCCTATTTCTGCTTTTCATAGGAACGCTCCCTGCTTTCTCACTTTGGATCCTCGCCCACGCCTGAATAAGGCGGGGCAAACCCTTGACCGGGTGCAACCGCCCAAGGAACAACACGATCCTCCGGTTGTCCGCTATTTGATGAGAGCGGCGGAAATCAAACAAAGGAGATGGAAGAGAGGAGAGAGGAGAGAGAATAGCGTTGGGGATGATCGCCACTGGATTACGCAGGCCGAACCGGCGTATGTCCTCGTACTCCTTCTGGGACTTGGCGTGGAGGCACTGGGCTTCGCGCAACGCTCGATCCTGGAACCAGATCCTCGCCGGCACCTTCTTCCACCAATGACGTCGAAGGGCCCCGGGCGCCAACATACCGCATGGCGCAAGCAGGTGCGGCAGGCTGCGCTTTCGGGCCTGCGCAGCCGCCGACCGATGGACATCAGTCCAGAGACCATGAGAATGGACAATTTCGCAGCGCGCTCCGGCGAGGGCCTGATCCAAGACCGGGCACCGGCGAAACGAGCCCCAACCGCTGTCGTCAAACGCTGTGACCCGCACGTTTGGAGGCATAGCCACCGGCTCACCGTCCGTTGGCCGGCGGACGGTAAAGATCTGCACGTCGCAACCAACGTCGGCCAGGGCCATCACGCAGGAGGCGAGGCCAAAGACCGGCCCGCCTTGTGCCCGGCCCAGGTAGGGGATAATATGCACGACCTGCATGGGAGACGACGAACGCGGTATCAGCGAATCCTTCCGAGCGGACCTGCTAACTTTTTGCACACCGGCAGTACAGATTGTCACATGAGAATCCCTCATCAATGTCAGCGGAGCGTACTCTCCGTCCTATTTGACCGCTTCGAGTTAAGCGGAAACAGTCGTATCCCAGACCTTCAAGCGTGGCCAGCAACTTTGGTCCCGAGCTTCCGCCAGCTTTGAGATCCCAAGCAGAGATTTCTACCAGTATCTCAGGATGATCACGGCGTAACACCCGAGTCGCACCGGCGATAACCAGCGGTTCGGCGCCTTGAACATCGATCTTGAGGAAGTCAATTCGGCTGAGGCCTTCGCTTTTGGCAAAGGTATCCAGGCTAACGGTTGGAACTTTGAAGCGATTCTTGAGGCAGGCGTCCTGGTTGACGATAGATCCCATGCCTTGATTTGGATCATCGTAAGCAGCCGCACTTAAAATCGTTTCCCCGTCTTGAGCCGCCAGAGCTATACGGCACTGCTTGAACGTAGCTCGAAAGGGATGTCGGTCTATATTCCTGCTTAGTCGTTTGTAAAGATGGGGAAGCGGCTCGAAGCAATACACTAGGCCAGACAACCCCGCCCGATGTGCCAGATGGAGGCTGACTGCGCCAATGTTCGCACCGATGTCCAGACAGACCATTCCTTCCGAGACCCTTTGTTCGATGAGGGCGTGCAACGGATAGTCATACGCCCCAAATGCGATGATCTGTCGGTCCAGAAAGAAATACGGGTGCAGCAGCAGATGGTCCCCCCAACGATCGCAAAACCAGCGGAACTCAGATTCTTGAGGCGGCACAGGGAATGCCCAGCGAGCCAACCAGTGGATCACCCGGCGCGGTCGCACACCGCCGAACCTCCTGCCCGCCGGCGCCAAGCCCCAGAACAAGAGACGCGCGATTTTCTTCAATATCGAATCAGACATGGCTGGATCTCGGAGTCTCTGAAGCCTCACTGGCGTGCAGGTTTGGGGCGAGACTGCCTAGGGCGTTGCTTCTTAATCGATCGGCCCATTGCCAATTCCTGCCGCACAGGCGATACCCAGACGACCGCCGCCACGATAAAAGAGGCTTTCACTAACCAGTTAAGCATCTCACCGATTCCCTCTTCGGCCTTCATTCCCCAAAGAAACACGAAAGGGAAGAAACCCAGCCACAAGACCGAGCGGAAGCTCTTCCGATAAAACCAACGCAAGGTCAGCCCTGAGAGCAGACCAAAGAGGCCGGAGGCCAGGATGCCTCCCAACTTCCCAAAGTTAGCGTAGAACTCGCCCGAAAAGCCAAGATTCATGCTCGTGCTCCTTTCCCCGGTTTCCGGGTCCATAAGGGACATGCCGGTAAAACGTTCGAAATACTCTCCGCCCGCACGGTATTTGTCCGCCGCCAGGAACCGCGGCATGGCGGCCGACGCAAGTGCAATCCAAATAGTTTCTCCCTTGGCATAAGGCTCCAACTGGGGCACACGCAGCATCACCTGATTCACGACCCACCCGTGGTTCTGGCGCTCGACCAGGTGAGATATTTCCCTATCGCTGAGCTGAAAGGTGACTGTCCTGAGAGTGGCATCAGCCACATACAGGAGCCAAACCACCGGCCTTGCCATCCCCGCCTGACGCAAGTGCAAGCCAAAAAGTGAAATTGGCTCCACGTCGCCATTCTCTGCTGTTTCACGAAACCGCATTTTTGCACTGTCCATGGCAACAAACGCTACGCAGCAAAGCAGGAGAAGGGCAAAGGCCGCGCGGGGTCTTAGCCTGGACCGGTAAAGGTAGAGGGGAAGCAGCGCCAGCGACCACATGGCCAAATCCCCGAACATGGTAGTCCTGGCAGATAACGCTATCTCTAGACAAAGCAGTGACCCCACGCGCCAGCGCCATCCTCTGCCGCGCAGCATCAGCCATCCCGCGCCGCCCACAAATCTCAGGTTTGCAAACAGAACCAGTGCGAACTGTAAAGCAGAAATGTCAAAGCTCTGGCCGAGAATCTGGCATCCAATCCCCGCCACTATGCACGTGTCAAGAAACCGCCACGTGGCCAGACTCGGGCCCGGGTCTCGATCCTTCTCGTCCGTTCCCTTAACCGGCAGCTTTGCCAGCGCGGCAAACCAACCGAAAACGAACACAATCCAGCACGGCCCGGCGTAAGCCAAATATATACCCGTTCTCTGGCCAATGTCTTTTTCTGAGTTCGCGGGATAATACCAACCCAGCCAGGCCATCAAGACCATTTGGATGCCGGCAAAAATCGCGACGAGATGAGGCCATGCGGGAAAGGATCCGAAGGTGAAAGCCATGTGGCAGGCTAATATTCCCATGATCGCAATGGCCGCCCCAATCCATGGGGAAACCTGCAAATAAAATGGTGCAGCGAGCGCTGCCGCAGCCGTGCCTGCCAGGACCGACCACTGCCATTGCTCGCTTGTCGCGAAGAGGAAAGTACGCGGGCGGGGAGCGCGAGGCGTTGCAGCCTGCTCACCACTCCTTTCAAAGCGCCGGTTATCCCGCCTGGCAGATCGTGTTGTGGTTTGGAAGTCTTTGCGAATCATGAGAAGCTGGAAAACAAATGCTCACCGGTCGTGGCCGAGGCCTGGGGCGTCCGGCGGCAGCTTACAGTCCACTGTTCTGGTGGAAGTCGAGGATCGTCCGCGCCGCCGAGTCATACGTGTAGTTCGATTCGTGGCACCGCTTGTAGCCGGATTCCAATACCCGTGTGCGTTCTTTGTCGTTGTCCAAATAATACCTGATTCTCTGGGGCAAATCGGAACTTGAGTGGAAGATACCCACTTCACGGCCGGGCTCAAAGTATCGCGCTAATTCTGGTGTGTCCTCGTGCAGCAGGAACCCGCCCGCCGCCGGTATCTGCCAGGTGCGGGCTGTGACCCTGTCGCCTTGCCCTGTTCCTCCGCCGGCCTCGCTCAGGAGCCCCAGGTTTATTTTAGTGGTGCCGTAGATTATGGACAACTCGTCTCCGAACGCCCCACGCCTTTGCCAGCGGCTTGCGACCACCGGAGCCGCCCGCTGCCAACCCGGCCCCCAAATCCGCAGATCGACTCCCGGACAGCTCAGGGCAATAGCCGCTAACTGTCTTTCTTTCTTCGGCGACCAGCAGCCAACAAATGATACGTCGCAACCATACTGGTGCTGCGTCCCCTCGCTGAGCGCAACGGGGCGGTGAACCTCGGGATCGAACCCGTGCGCAACCAACTTCGTCTGTTTGACCCGGCCCCGTAACGCTACGTCATCCAGGTGAAACGATTTGGTCGTGAACAGGCAATTGTAGAGCGGCAGGCAATCCCAAATCTCGGGGCCGTGATCCAGGAAGCTGACATCGGGATAAAAGCAGTAGATGCGCGTGCCCTGCTGAAGGAATCGCTCCAGCGTGGCGGCCTGAAGCAGTTTGCCCTTGAACACGAGAACGAAATCAATGGCCGGATTGCCGGCATGGCCGAGGACGGCTTGATTATAATTCCGGACGCACCAGGGCCGGGCCAGCCGGCGCAGCGCGCGCAAAGGCACTGTGGACCATTGCAGCGGAAAGAATTCTTCGTAAATTACCTCGATCAGCGCATTTCCCGAGTGGCGCAGGGCCACTGCCAATGCCCGCGCATCAGAACCCCACCAGTCGGCGCCCAGGAACAGAATAAGATGGTTGCCTAAACCTGCAGTGGTCATGGGTGACATGCTTCCGTTTCTGACGGGCTGCCCAGCCAAACTTCTGAAACCGGTTGACCAGCAGCCGCTCCCTCCAGGATTTGTTCAATTACCTTGATATAACGCTCCAGTTTCAGCATCGCGAGCATCCGCCCGGCGGCTGCGTTAAAATCCTGCCATGTCGCTTCATACTGCGCCGCCATCTGCTGCAACTTCTCGATGAAATCACTCACGTTACCGGATTGGAACCGGACACCAGCGCCAAAGAAGCTCGACACCTCACCCAATCCCGCGTGATCGGACCCAAGTATCGGCAAGCGGGCCTCCGCGGCCTCAAAGAAGACACGGCCCATCGCCTCACCCACGCTCGGAATTGCCAGCAGATCTAGAGTTGTGAGCTCCGATCCGATATCGGCCCGGTAGCCACGAAACTCAATCATTTCTTTAAGTCCGCAAGACTCCACCAGCCCATGAATTCGCTGGCGTTCCGCTTCATTATCCGCGTCGCCGATGAAGCGGAAATGGAATTCTGCCGAGTTTGAAGCTTTAAGACGCCGCGCTGCCTCAACGATCAGATAATGTCCTTTGCTCTCACAGATCCTGCCCAACAGGCCAACTTCGAGCCGACGGTTCTTTGTCTGCGGGTGCATTTGCCGCAATCCTTTCGGCTTATAACCCTGATACACAAGGCACAAGCGTTCAGCAGGAACCTTGGTGTGCTCTGCGATGAATCGCGAATTGCACACAAAAGCAGAGACCTGCGCGTGCGTCCCGGCCAGACCACCCACCCACCGTGCGTCCGCCAGGGTCTGGACTTGGCAGAGGACCGGCAGCTTGAACCGCCTAGCGATGGCAGCAATTGGCCGAAGGATGCCACCCTGGTTCACATAGACCAAATCGGGCCGCTGACGCCGCCAATGGTCCGCCAGACGCCAATACGTCAACAGCTTCTTCAATCTCGAAGCCTGGTGCGCCATCGGCCTGAGCAGTTCCTGAACGGGAGCGCCCATCGCTCCAAGCCGCTCGGAAAACGATGAGCCTACGGGCAATACGACTTCCACGCTGAAGCGACTCCGGTCCAGCGCCTCAAGAATGTCGAGCAAGGCCAACTCCGAGCCATAGAGCTGGCCCGACGGCTCAATCACACTCACACGCATCGCTGACTTTTGGCCTTCTGGCGCCAGTGCATTTGGGCGGTTCCTGCTCATGACGACCCAGGCTGCACCTGGCAAGCTGATCTGATCCACCTGCCTAGCTCGGCAAATTGGGTTTCATAGTTATAAAGCCGCAAATGGGCTGAGCGCGCGCCTCTCGAAAACATTTGGCGCCGAGGCTCATCCGCGAGGATCTGCCCAACGGCTTGACCAATTGCTTCTGGGGAGTTCGGATCAACCGAAACACCGCATTGGTTCTTATCAACGATCTCGCTCACGCCCACGCCGTTGCTGGTTACCTGCGCCAAACCCACTGCCATGTACTCGAATCGCTTGTTGATCGCGCCGGCGGAGTGTATCCAGTTGGGGTCGCCGTCCCCGGTTACCAGCGAACAGCCAACAGTTGCGCCTGCGGCCAGGCCGAGCACCTGCGAATAGGGTACGCTTCCTAGGAACACTACCCGGCTTTGCACACCAACACGGCTGGCGATATATAACAGCGATGTCCGGTAAGCCTCCGCAGCCGGTCCCACTAAGGTAAATATTGAGTCTTCCGGCCACCACCGCATCGATTGGATTATGGCTTCAAGCCCTCGATTGGGACCCATCCAGCCGTGAAAGTACACCGTCCGAAGGCCGGCCATACCAAGCTCCGCCAGCCTCGGACCCAGGCCATCCCGGGGAACCTCTTCCGTGCGGCGAGGACAGTTCATGACGACTATGGGCGTCCTTGTCAGGCCTGCTGTTTCCGCGAGAATCTCACCCCGCTCCTGGTCAGGACAAATCACCAGGTCAGCCCGGTTCGCGTGCCGGCACGCGAAATCGATAGCTCGCCGGCCTAGAAACCCCGCTTCCTTCCGTGCCTGGAAGGACAGCTCGTGAAAGTGCCATACTAGCTTCGGGCGGTGCTCTCTGTGCCAGAGCGGTCCCACCGCCGCCATGCCGTTGGGATCGTAGGCGATCACTACCTTCGGTCTGCGTTGGTTTATGACCCGCAAAACGCACCGCCGAAAGGCCAATGTGCGCCAGACACGCACTGCGATGCTCGGCAGTCCTTCCTTGAGGCTGGCACCTTTGCACGGCCGTAGCCGTTCGACTGGTTGCGGGCCACGAAAGATATGGGGTGCGAAATCCGCACGCCAGCAATCCACCACACCGACCTTCAATCCATCCTCGGCTAATAGAGCAACCTGGTTTAAGCTGGGGGGATACTGCTCCAGCGGGGTCCGAATGATGGCTAAGACATCAAGTGATTGCATGCCCTTATCGTCTGGCTTTCCACCGAGCCAAGGCCCCTCCGACTCGCACTCTTAGCTTTCTTTTGTGGGCAAGGTAGAAGAACATAAACGCCTCCAATTGCCTCTTGATCGCACCGAACGGAACGCGCTGGTAGTAGAGAAACTCAAAATGCTCCAGCAGCTCCCTAAGAACCATGTCCCTGAGCCTGGTCCGCTGCAGGCCGGCCCAGTGGAGTAGAAAAGGATAGCCCGCGCCGTTTTTGACTCGGTTCATGTCCAGCTCTCCTGCTTCTTTGGACTTTGGCCAGATCATGAACTTGCACTTTCCTAGTGTGAGCTTGTTCGTTTGCGCCATTTTCGCAAGAAGGTAGTTCATGACGCCTTGGTCACCGCACGAAAACATGTCCGCGTGCTTAAGAAGCGGCAGGACTCCCTCCCAGGTTACGAGATCTCTAAAGTCGTCTCGCTTAAGAATTCCCGTGCTGGCCAGGATTTGTCCAGAGTTGAAGGTAAACCCGGGATAGTCGAACCCCGGATCCATGAGTCTAAGCTTTTCGTAGTCGTAATACGTGTTCTTCACAAACGCACTTCGCGGATTGTCGGCGTCCTCCGGGGAGACAACGAAGTTCTCCTCACACCGCTTGAGAGCATCCAGCACCGGACCAGCGAAAATGATATCAGAGTCCAGTATCAAGCATCTTTGTCCTGATTCCAGGAAGAGCGGCTCGAGTTTACCCCAGCCCCAGCCGAAATGCCGCCTGTCGGTCTGAAAGACATCAACATTCCAAACCGTTTCCATTTCCCGCGTAGTGAAGCGGTCGCTGTGTTCGTCTTTAATCAGGTGGATGGGGATGTCCTGGTACCATTGGCGAATACTCGCGACCAATATCCGCGCTAATCGGATATCCCCGCGGTGACAAGCGACGTAGATGCAATCAATGTTCATTTCGCAGCCGGATGCTTTCTCAGTAACAGAAGCTCATGCGCCTTATGGAGGCAGTGCTAGTGTTGTGATTTCGGTGGCGTGGAACGCAGAATGATACAGTTAGCGTTGCTCTCAATCAGAGACGCCCTGTTGGACGCCAGAGCACAGGAAACTAACTCTAGCCAATTCCCTTCGAAGCAAGCTTCTCGCCCGAATCGGCCACTTCTTTTAGCCACGATAACCGTGAAGTCTCGCTTTTGCGGGTCCCAGCGGGCCGTTGGACCCCAGACCGGGCAGAGGCCGTCGTCGCTTGAGGCTACCGGAAAGAAATGGTTTGGGAAATAAGCCGCCAGGCTCGCTGCCGGGCCATTGACGGCCACGGAGGATTCCCGCGTAATGACGCGTGCCAGGCCTGTTCTGGCGCAAGAAACATCTCCGTAGAGTTCCCTGGACCACCCGCGCGCAGCCAGGAGCAGGCTCAGAGCAACGCTGGGGCAGGCCCCCATAAAGAGGGCACGGGAGCCGCGGGGTGTCAACGCCTGGAATGCGAGGACCCCAAGCGGGAAGAGGACGGGCAGGAACGTCCGTGGTGTAGAAATCGCCTCGAATGGCGTTGTGCTTCGCAGCGTAACAATGGAGAGAATGTAAGCGGCAGCGGTCAAGGCCAAGGGCTTTGAGAACCTGGTGGCATCCCGCTTCCAGGCATGAGCACACAGGCCTAACATGAAAGCCGCGCTGGTCCAGCCAAACAATAACCCTGGCCAGCTTTTGATACCGCCCACAGCCTGGAATGCGGTGACGGAGATAAAAGCTCCCACGGGGCTCCAGCCGAAGTCAGCCAGTTGGGCCGGCCAGCTCAGAAAACTCTCCTTGCCGAATGGTTGCGGGCCGGTAGCGTGGCCAAACACCCGGTAGTTGGTGTACATCAGGCCAACGGCAACAGCGAGCGCCAGGGCGTAAATGGCCGCAACCATGGTCACGCTCTTGGTTTGGCGAAGGCGATTGTAATTCGTCAGCGCGTGCAGGGCGATAACCCCAAGGGTAAAGATTCCCGCATATTTTGCGCAGAACGCCGTTAGTGCGAGACCCGCACTAAGAACGACGGCTGCGGGCCTGGGCCAGTCGGCCAGGGAAACCGCCAGCCAGAACAGTGCGGCCGCAAACAACGGCTCCGACATTGTGCCGTAGAGCAGGTGGAGGCAGACCGGCGCGCAAGTTAGGGCCGCGGCACAGGCCAAAAAGGATGGCTTGGTCCTCATCGCCCGGGGGAGCACCAGGAAGAAGCCCGCTAGCACTGAGCCATAGGCCAACGCGGAGACGACAAACAGCCCCGTATGCGCTGAGACCCCCGTGCACCGGCTCACCAGGGCTCCTGCGACGGGAAATCCGAAAGGCCACCAGTCCCCGAGTCTGTCAGGCAGGTGCTCCTTAAACTGTTTCGCATACGCCAGGTAACAAAACGAATCATTTGAGAGGATTCGCTGTCCCCGTGTGTAAAGCAGCCCGGCCAGAATCATGCCCAGCAGGATTACGCTCGCGAGCCCAAGGCACTTCAACCAATCGCGCCCGGGTTGCAACTCTGCGGGCGGCTGCGCGTTAGCTTCAGCCATCATCGGACTAAGAAAGCCGTCTTTCATTTTTTCTCAGATAAGAACCATGCAAGACCACACCTCCCCAGGGCGAGAATCCGACCACCAGACGATGACCCAAGACGAAGTGAAGCAAGACCGGAGTCCGGTCCTCAGAATCTGTGTCCATCTGTGTTCATCTCTGGTTCTCTTCTGCACGGACGCGGCTAAAAAGGCCGTTGCTTGAGCATTTTTGCCGGCGTTCCCCCCCAGACTTCCATCGGCGGAATCGACGAGGTCACTACACTGTTGGCGCCAACGATCGCTCCGCGCCCGATGACAATGCCGGGCGCCTTGGCTTGAATGAGGCACCCACGGCCGATCCACACATCGTCCTCCATGATGACCGGGCTGCTCACGTCGGTTTGGTTCTTAATGGGCACCATGGGATCCAGGTACGAGTGCGTAGTATCCCGGATGGAAACAAACTCACCCACCAGCACGTTCCTGCCGATGGTGACCTGGGCCGCGCATTGAAGATGGAGGTCACGGCTGAGCCAGGTGTTGGACCCAATGGAGACACGAGCTTCCGAGTTCACGTAGATCTCGAACGTGCAGCGGTCACCGATATAAAGATCGTCACCCAGGCTTAGGAAGCTGCCGGGCACGAAGCCCACATGGCGCCCAAGCCGGATGCGCCGGCCTTTCTTCCCCTTGGTAAGCAGCTTAAACCGGACAAGGGTTAGTCGTTCGCTCACCCGAACCCAGCGCCGCCAGGCGACGGCGAGGACCACCAGCGGGGTTCGCCAACCATATCGGGTGCCGATTTGTGTGACGCGATTCAAGCGACTGGGCTAGAGGTGCAGCCAGGCTGCCGTGACCGAGGATATGCCTTCCAGTTAGGCCGGATTGCCTGCACTTTCAGCCCCACGACTGTGCCGCGGTACGGCCACTGGCTCGGGATCATTACCGACCAGGTGCGGCCCAGCGGCACCCCCGACAGCTTCCATCGCTTTATACCCGTGCGTAAGCGACCGCGAAGCAAGTCTCGCGCTACGACTCTCAGGAACAGCCCTAAGACGTTACGCAATGCGACCGCCTGCTCCGGCTTGCTCAACGGACACAGCGGATGGGTGAGGGCTTCCCAGTTAACCCGCGCGCGCCGGCTGAAAGCCTCTAGGTTACTCAACTCAGCCATCCCTTCTTGAGCAGCATGGTAGCGGTAGAACACCAGTCCGGGGGCCATGAAGACCACTGGGTGCTCGCGGGCCAGAGTCAAGGTAAGAGTTCGATCACTGGTAAACCGGGCACTCGGGAATCCACCAACCTTGTGGAAAGCTTCCTTGCGATAAATCGCAAAAGTAGGTCCGTTTCCCAATCCGCCGCTGCCCAGGAATTCCAGGCGATACGCATCCTGAGGCGAGAGCGCGACTGGATAGAGCCATTCCTTCCTTGGAGCTAAGGTAAAGCCGATGCCGGACTGTGGGAATTGTTCCATCTGATGCACCATTACCTCCAAGCAATGGGGATACATCATATCATCCGCATCCAGGTACTTGAGGTATCGGCCCTGGGCCAGCTCCGCGGCCCGGTTTCGATTAGGATAGTCACTTAAGTTGGTCTCGTTGAGGAAGAGCCGGACCCGCGAGTCAGCTGTGTAATTCCCCGCGATCGCGGCGGTGCGGTCTTTGGAGCCGTCATCCACAACGATCAATTCAAAATCGCTGAACGTCTGTGCCATTACGCTTTCGATGGCCTCCGCGATATAATCCTCACGGTTGTAGGCCGTCATCAAGACAGATACTGTCGGCGGAGAGTTCATCCTAGTTTAAGCGCCGACTTCCTCCGCAGGATTGGGAGAGATTCTTTGACTGCATCCACAACCAGGTCATGGGGCACGGCCTGCCTTCGTGTAGAGAATAGAGTTTCTCGAAGGGTTGCAGGCTGTCGCACTGGATTGGAAAATCCCGGCACGTGCGCTCGGTACTGTGAATAACTTGAATACAGTGGCTTGCTTGAAACCGCGCTATCAGCGCAGCGGTGACCCCGGAATGCACGAAATCATGTGTTTCGACCAAGAGATCAAACCGGTCTGACTTGCGGATAAATGGACCTCCAAGCAACTCCAGTTCGTACCCTTCTACATCACATATCACTAAGCCCCTCTCCGCTACAGCGGTCTCAGCAAGTGCCTTTGTATCGCAGTAGCCGCTAACTCGAACTCGCTGTTCGACTGCGTTCAAGACACACATTTCGCGCAAAAGGCCGCAGGCAACTTCGTTAGCCTCAAAAGCATGCACTTGCGCCTTCGTATTCCTTAATGCAGAACCTACGGCATAATAGCCTTCGGCAGCGCCGATATCGACAACTTTACTATACAATTGGAATGCCGGCCTGAGCATAATTGGCTGCAGTTCCTTTTCATAAGTGCCAAGTATTTTCGGTGCAACAACCGAGCCCGCTGATTTGAACCACGGGTATCGCATCCCTTTAAATGGGCCACTAAGCACAACACCGTTGGGACTCAGGGTGGACAGGACTTTGTTTATCGAAACTTCACGCTCCAGAACTAGAAACTGGTTCCTTGCCCTGACTCCTAAGGGCAGCTTGTAGCCGTGCTTTATGCACCGACGCAGAATTCGTCGAAGGAATGCTTTCATAGCTGGATGTTGTTTGTAGTTCAGTGGGTTAGCAGAAAGCCGCAATGCCACGGACTACGGGACAACAAGCATCTTTCAAAAGCTGAAATCAAGGAAGGGGTGTCCCAGGTCGGAGCGACGCCGCAAAGCAGTATTTCAGCCGGCGCAGGTTCCTGGCCAGCCAGTTGGGCACCCAGGGGTAGTTCATCAAGGTTGGCGGTTCGTATTTCCATGGGATTGTCCGGGCGGCGTGACGCTGGTGGTGTTCCTGTGCCAGCCGCAGCACCTCCAAGTGCCGTGCAACTTCCCTTTCGAGAGTGTAATCTTCCCGCACGGTGCGAGAGGCGGCCTCTGACATGCTGGCCAACCGCGCGCGGTCCCGGTCCAGCAGGCGCACGCGGTCCGCTACTGTAGCCACATCGCCAACTCCCACGATGAACCCGTTCACGCCGTCACGAATCGCTTCTCTGCAACCGCAATTGGTAGTCACGATTGGCACGCAGCCACACTTCATGCCCTCTAACGCGACTATTCCGAAGCCCTCGCTTTCGGAAAGCAGGAATGTGAGGTGTGCGGTTCTCATCAGCTCCTCTAGCTGATCCTGCGTAACAAAGCCGCGGAATTCGACCACGCCACCTAGGCTGAGCTCTCGTGCCTGTCGCTCCAGATCATCCCTCAATGGGCCATCACCCGCCAAACACAAGTGAAATTCAACACCAAGTTCTCGCAGTCGGCGCGCCGCCTCCAGCAGGTCTGGGACTCGTTTGTAAGCGACGTGACGTGAGACGAAGACCAAGCGTAGCAAGCCAGAAAAGTCACGCCGACTTTCCTCAATCGGGCGCTTCAGACCATGCGGAATTGCCGTGATACCGATATTACATCTGGTGAGGCGGCGGCGTAGTTCCTCCGCACCCATCGAGCTGTCGGCGAAAATGTGGTCGAGATAGTTGACGAACTCTGTGTTACATGCATAGTCGTGCTCCCAGTTCCCGAGACAGCCACCGATAGCCGTTGGCCGATGCGGTCCCAACATGCCCAGTGCCCGGTAGGTTACTGCGCTCGTGTTGGGATACACGAAATCGTACCTAGCCTCGTGAATGAGCTTGGCCATCCGCTTGATGACATGGTAGCTATTATCAAACTGGGAAGAGACGAACTCCCTTGAGGTGACGCCCGACGGTACAGGCGGGTCTTGTTCGCGTCCCGGTTCACTGCGCTCGAAAAGTATATCGACCTCATACCCGACATCGTGAAATGCCTGGGCGAGGGTGACACACAAAGTTTGGACTCCACCAATGCCCGCCGGCGAAACGAGAAACACGCGCTCGCGCAGGCCGGAACTTATGGCAGCTCCCGCCTCTTTCACGAACGTTGTTCCTTTGGTCCGCGCAGCGGCCTGGCCAGCAGCCGTGCCACTTGCCTGACTGTTGCAAGGTGAAAAGTTGAACTGCGCCTCAGTGAGAGGGCTTCGACCAAGAGCTTCCAACTCGTATGGGGCGCGGTATAGGTTAGATAGTAGGATTGTCGCACCAGCGATGCCGCAGCATAGCCAATCGCCCATTGAACGGTGCTCGGCTTCTCTCGCAACCTCGCGGTCCGCACGACATCATGCAAGAGTCTTAGAGCGGCCGGAACTTCCAATGGCTCCACGCTCTGGATGGCGGAAAGCACGATGCGCCAAGCGCGGGCCTCGCCAGCGTCAACCGTCTGGCCCATATACCGCTCCAACAGGTGGCGCGAGATGCTATCCGCGCACTTGTTTTGCAGCGGGCGTTGAACTGCCGTCGAGGAACGGTCATGGTCGCGCACCCGGACGAGAGCATTCGGTACAATCGCAAACTTGTGGTCGCGTGCGAGGCGTGTCCACAATTCGTAGTCTTGAGCGACGGCAAAACCCTCGTCATACCCGCCTGCGGTCACCACTGGTTCCCGGCGAAAAACCACAGCGGAGTGGCAAATGCAACACCCCCACAGCAGGTGGAATGTGATGCGGTCGTGGTCCATTGGAGGCTGATACAGAAAGCGCGGCTCTCCTGACGGGCCGGTTCGCCAGTAGGCAGACGCCAACACATCTACGTCCGGGAAGGTCTGCATGTATCTTGTTTGAATTTCCAAACGCCGCGGGTCGTACTGGTCGTCGTCGTCAGCGCGCGCTATCAGAGGGGCCCTGCACGCTCTGAGTCCTCGATTGAGAGAGGCTGCAAGGTTCAGGTTGCGCTCGTTCCGCAGCAGAAGAATGCGGGCATCCCGCCGCGCGTAACTTCGAAGGATGGCTGGCGTCTCATCAGTGCTGGCGTCATCCACAACCACCAGCTCGAAGTCGCGCCACGTCTGAGCCAGGAGGCCTTCCAGCGCCTCGGACAAGTAGCGCTGCCCGTTGTAAACTGCCATCAGGACACTAACCGACGGAGCATGCCTGGTCTTCGGACGCTGTGAGTTTGGCGCCAGGCAGTTCAAGGCGTTTGTTCCAGTTGTTGCTTAAGCCGACGGGTGATGCGAAACGAGAGAAGCTGGCGGACCGCACGGCAGAGGCGATACCTATCGCCCCAGGTGTTCATGGATTCAGTCAGCAGGTCCCGGTAGAGCCAAAACAAAGAGCTCGTGTCGTTCCGGCATGGCCCTAGCACAGAACAGGCTGCGCTATAGCCTGCCTCCTCGGTCAAACGGGCCACCTGCCGGTTGAAAGCGCCGCCGGGATACGCAAACAATCGGATGCTCATGCCCAGCTCCTGCTCCAGGTCCTCCCGGCAACCCCGTATCTCCTCGCTTGCCCTCTTCGCCGGCAGGTTCCTCAGGTCAGGGTGGGAACGCGAGTGTCCGCCAACATTCATTCCCGAACGAACCAGCTCTCTCAACTGGGCCAAACCCATCTTCTTGGCATTATCACTGCCGACTCGGATATGCGCAGTCGTAACGAAGAACGTCGCCGGGATCGACAGTCTCTTCAGAACCGGAAGCGCAAACTCGAAGTTGTCCACCCAGCCGTCATCGAACGTAACCGCCACGCTCTTATTATCTTCCACGCCTCGCTTCCGGATGTCATCCACCGTCTCGGCCAAGGCGACGAACCGGTAGCCGCGCTGCTGCAATGCGATAAGCTGGCGCTCGAACCCTTGCGGCGAATGAGTGAATTCCCAACCTTCGTGCGGTGCTCGGTGTGGCGACATTGCTTCTGGCGGCGCCACGTGGTGGTACATCAAGATCATCTGGGACGGTCCAACCTCTTATTCAAAACCAGCAGGCCGAGTAAACAAACCAAACATCCCGGGCAAGGAAAATCACTTCCTCCTCAAAACGACGCCGAAATCCAGATGCATCATTGGATTGTGCCTGAGGATCCATTGGCTCGTGGCATTAGCCAGGGTTCCCCAAAACCGCTTTTGGGTCGGAGAGGGAAAGGATGTCTTCACCCAGCAAAAGTCATCCACATATAGCCCGCAACGCTCGACCAATTGAAATAGCGTCTGGGGACAGAACCAGCAGGTGTGCTCCGGGTTAACGCCTGTCCAGCCGTTCAAGGCGACGTTGAAGAATCGATCGGCGGCGAGAGCATTGGGCGTCGTCACGAGGCTGGTTCCGTCATTCTGCAGATGGTACGCAACCGTCTCGAGCAACATCCCTGGATTAGTGAGGTGTTCGATGATGTCACCGCAGACCACAACCTCGAATTTGTGATCCAGGCGCATAGTAGTCGCGTCAGCCACAATGATATTGTAGCCGCGCTTTTGCAATTCAGCGACCTCCTGTTCCAGGATGTCAACCCCCAGCACCGACTTGGCGTTGTCCCGAACGGTGTTGTGAAGCCATTTTTCTGGTGACTTCAAACACCGATCGAGCGAGTGCTGCACGCAGCCGATGTCGAGGACATTCTTGCCTTTGACACGCTGGCGCACGAAATCCAGCTTACCGACGTAGGGGGCTTGACGGATCGCTTTAATGAATTCCTGCGCAGACGAGTATTTCATAGGGTTTGCCGTTCGTCTCCATTCTTCAGGCGAGAAGCCTCGGCCAATTGTTCTTTGGAATTTCCTGACTCAGGCAAGTTCGTGAGAGGGCCAATTGGCTGGTATTGGATTTCACCATCGACAAAAACACTGCCGTGGTTCGGCTGAGGAATTCGACCTGAGCCGTAAACGTCGGCTCCGTCAACACTAAACTCAGCCGCTTGTTCAACAAAGTCAACATAAGTATGAAGCCCTTCCATTATTGAGGCGCTAATGAAATAATTACCGGGCAAAAGAAGGTTCCTTGCAAGATACATCCTCGCTATCCCAGCCCGTACCGACTTCGGATGCCCCTCTGCTTCCGGTCTCATGAGGTTGTTTAAAGCGAACACTCTACGCCCCGAGCCGTCTTCGATCGCAAAGCCGAAAATAGGCGAAGAAACGGGGTCTTTGCATCTAAACTCGAAGCAGAAAAAGACCGGCTCTCCCATCACAACTGCACTGGTAGCCAGGTGGTCACCGGTTTCCACCCAGGCACGAATGAGCGCGATCTCTCTCGAGTTGCGGCGTCCGGGGTGCGTCCGCAAGTCCCCCCCATAGGCAGACGCCGGGACACCTTGCCGAAGGTAAGCCGGAATGACCGTGTTGGGAGGCCCGGTGAGGTTGAGCTCGCCTTGAACAAGAAGCACCACTCTTTCGCACAACGACTGTATAGTCACCATGCTGTGACTGACGAACAGGACAGTCCGTCCGCTCCGGGCAACCTCACCCATCTTGCCGAGACACTTTTTCTGGAACTGCGAATCGCCGACGGCCAGCACCTCGTCCACGATCAGGATTTCCGGTTCCAAGTGGGCGGCAACCGCGAAGGCCAGTCGCACGTACATGCCGCTGGAGTACCGCTTAACCGGTGTATCAAGGAACTTCTCGATCTCCGCGAACGCCACGATTTCGTCTAGCTTGCCTTTGATCTCCGCCTTGGTCATGCCGAGGATGGCACCGTTGAGGAAGATGTTTTCGCGCCCGGTCAGTTCCGGGTGGAAGCCGGTTCCCACTTCCAGCAGGCTGGCGATGCGTCCTTTGACGCGAACCTCGCCCGTAGTTGGGGCAGTAACGCGGGAGAGGACTTTCAGAAGGGTGCTTTTGCCCGCTCCATTCCTTCCGATAATGCCGAGGATTTCCCCGCGTTTAACCTCGAAGGAGACGTCGCGCAAGGCCCACATTTCGTCGTCGCGAAGCGACGACGAAGGAGAGGGGAGAGGGAAGATGGGAGAGGGGGCATCGACGGGAGAGCGGAGAGCGGAGAGCGGAGAGCGGGACTCGGTCTTCGAGCCTCCATCTTCACGCTTCGCTCTTCGCTCTTCGCTCCTCTGGGCTTCCCCCACTTTCGCATACGGGTCGGGTTTGCCCAGGGTGCGGTGGAGCCAGCGGTTGAAGTCGTGGCGGAGCGTGCCCGTCCCCAGCATACCGAGGCGGTATTTCTTCCAGAGGCGGTCAACCTGAATGACGACGTCACTCATCGCGATAAGGAGAGAGAAGAGAGGAGAGCGAAGAGGGTCATCACACAGAAAAAAGAGTGGAGAGTGAAGAAAGGGGCGGGCATATCAAACTGGAGAGAGCAGAGCGAAGAGCGGGTCATACGACATATCAGACGGGAGAGTGGAGAGAGAATAGCGGAGAGAGGAGACTCAACAACTTCGACTTGCGGGATTCCGTGGAGCGGATGAGACCGCCAACCAGTTGCCCGGCTCCAATTGCCTTATTGCGGAGTTCGACGGCATCCACCGCCAACTTCGGATAGTTGTCCTCGATCACGTAAGTCAAAGGGCGTACCTCCGCAGTCGAAGCATGTGCCACGTTGTAAAACTGAAGCTTTTCTTGAACATGATGGCGTTCAAACCCTTCGGCAAGGTTCGACATTGCCGAGACCCCAGCACGCTGAATCTGGCTGCATAAGCCGAAGTCTCTTGCGATCTCATTCTCTCGCGTGACTGAGTAAATTTGCTTTGTGAGGCGCCGGGCCTGTTGCCAGCTCTCCAAATCTTCGAATGTCATAAGTTCCTTCCTTCTACCCTGTTTTATCTTCTCTCTCCATTCTCCGCTCTTCCCTCTTCGCGCTTCGCGCTCAAACAGTGTCCATAAACGTCCGCTCGACATGGTTGAAGAGGATGATGCCCAGGAAAAGGATGCCAGCGATGATTCCGGCGCTAATGCCCAGGTAGCTCCAATTGAAAAGGCCCTCGCCAAGGAACGCGTAGCGGAAGGCTTCAATGATCGGTGCCATGGGGTTCAGGATGACCATCCAACGGGCGGAGTTGGGAAACATCGACAACGGGTAAATGACGGGAGTGGCATACATGGCCAACTGGACACCAAACGTGACCAGAACCTGCAGGTCGCGGTATTTGGTGGTCAGCGCGGAGACGATAATGCCAACTCCCAGGCCCAGGGCGGCCATCATTAACAGGAAGAGGGGAGTGAGGAGAGCGTAGATCGAAGGGTGGATGGGGGAGCCCTTCAGCCAGAAGAACACCAGGAAGCCAAGAAACAACGCAAACTGGATGGCGAATTTGATCAGGTTCGAGAGCACCACCGAGAGCGGGACGCAGAGCCGGGGAAAATAGACTTTGCCGAAGACGTTGGCGTTTAGAGTGAAAGTGGTGGAGGTGCGGTTGAGGCATTCGGCGAAGTAGGTCCAGGCCGTCACTCCGGCCATGTAAAACAGCATCGGCGGGACGCCGTCGGTGGGGAGTTGAGCGATCTTGCCGAAGACAAGAGTGAACAGCAAGGTGGTAAATAGCGGCTGAAGCAGGTGCCAGAGCGGGCCAAGAATGGTCTGCTTATACTGGGCCACAAAGTCGCGCCAGACGAACAGCATCGTCAGGTCCCGGTAACGCCAGAGGTCGGCCAGGTGGAGGTCGAACCAGCCGGTCTTGGGGCGGATTATCAAATCCCAGTGCTCAGAGGCTCCCGATGTCGAAGATGGCAGATGGGAGATGGTAGATGGGATGTCGGAGGCGGTCATACCGGAGACAGGAGATGGGCTCAAATCGGAGAGAGGAGATGGAAGATGGGAGATAGGAACATCGCGATCTTCGATTTGCGGGATTCGGTGGAACGGATGAGGCCGGTGACGAGTTTGCCTGTCTGGACTGACTTTTCGCGCAACTGAAGTGCCTCGGCAGCCCATTGGGGAAAGTTGTCCTCAATCACATAAGTCAGCGAGCGAACTTCACCATTCGACCCATGAGCTACGTTGTAGAACTGCAGCTTCTCCTGGATATGGTGGCGCTCGAACCCCTCAGCTAGATTGGACATGGTTGAAACGCCAGCACGCTGCACTTGCCCGCACAGGCCAAAGTCCCGGGCAATCTCACCCTTACGCGTCAGGCTGTAAATGTCGCGCGTCAATTGCCGTGCCTGCTGCCAGCTTTCCAAATCTTCAAATGTCATACTGCCTCCAATCTTGTCTCAATCTCCCCTCTTCTATCTTCCATCTTCGATCTTCAATACTTGAGGTGGTAATAGGCGGATTTGAAGACCTCGTTCTGAAAATCGAGCAGGGTCTTTTCGTCCTTCCACCAATCCCGGCATTCGTCCGGGCTGATGCTTGTCACGGTCAGCCGGGCGGAGTCGCGCAAGGTTCTATGGAATACCCACCGGACGCGGCGGGAATGGAAGGGGCCAGTAGGAATCAGAAACGACGCGGCGTGAAATTCCTTGCACCACTGCTTCAAAGTCAAAGCCTCTCCAAAGGTGCTCGTGAGGTTCGTCCCGAGGATTTGAATTGCCTCCGCAGGAACGGCGTTGCTCAGCAGGACGCGGCGCATCAGTTCCGCTTCCGGTATTGTCAGACCCAAACGGTCGGTGGCCCGCAGTTCCGAGTTCATCACGAGAACCGCCGGGGCCAGGCCGGCCTGATAAAGCCGAGCAGCCTCGAATGAACGAAACTGGGCGCCCCCACCCAGGACCACGATGGCATCGGCTTTGATGGGCGGTTCGTTGATCATCCAGGCCTTGGCCATGGCGCGCAACAGAGGCGCGCGGAAGACAAAGCAGAAAGCAGAAAGTAGAAAGCAGAAAGCGGCAAGCCACAGCAGGCGGCGGAGACACTTCCGGGGGGCAGGACCACTGACCGGGGGTGGTTGAGAGTTGATAGTTGAGGGCTCAAAGTCCAAGGTCTAAGGTCTAAAGTCTGTCCAGGCAAAAGCTGAAAAGCTGAAACTCAAAGGGGCAAAAGCTGAAATGCTGAAATGCTGAAATACTGAAAGCGGCGGGACAGAGGCCGGAGGACTGAGACCGGAGGACAGAGGACGGAGGACGGACCGCTGCTCGAAATGCTGAAATCACTCAATCAAAAGCTGAAACCTGCCCGGGCAAAAGCTGAAATGCTGACACAGCGGCGGACAACGGGACTACGGACTACGGGACCATTCTGAAAAGCTAAAATTGGGAAAGTAAACAATTGAGCTACAAGAGTGTGGGCACTTGACGGATTCGCTCGACAATATCCGTGGTGGAGACGCCGGGCAGCAGAGGCAAAAATCTGACCTGTCCACCGTAATTCTCCACCAATGCGCGTTCAGGGATTGGTTTGCCATACGGGGGAGCGTAGTCCGCGCCCTTGCAGTGGATGTCCGGCTGCAAACGTGCTAATGCCGCCTCCGGAGTCTTTTCACCAAAAATCAAAACAGCATCCACAAAACGCAGCGCGACCAGCAATTCCGCCCGCTCGTTTTCCGGCAAGATCGGCCGCGACGGCCCCTTGAGTTCACGGACCGAGGCGTCACTGTTCAAGCCAACAATCAGAAAGTCTCCAAACGCCCGGGCTGCTTGCAGGCTGCGCACATGGCCGGCGTGGAGAAGGTCGAAGCAGCCGTTCGTCCAGACCACGATTTTCCCATCCGACTTCCACTGCTGCCGAAGCGCGAGAAGCGCCCGCCATGATTCGGGCGTTGAGCCGAAGATGGGTTGGGTCAGCATAAAAAGCAGGGAGCGAGGAACGGTGAAAAGACAAAAAACACTAACTCAAACGCTGAAAGGCATTACAAACCAAAAGCTGAAACACTGAAAAGCTGACAGGCTCAAGTTAGTTGATGGTTGGGGAGTTGATAGTTGATGAGCCATCGCGCGAAAATCAGAAAGCAGAGGACGGAGGACAGACTACTGCTCGAAATGCTGAAACGCTGAAATGCTGAAATACTGAAATCACATCTCTAAAAGCAGGAACTGAGAAGGTATTTCAAGCGCTGAGAACTGAAAACTAAACGCTGAACCCTACAGTCGGGTGATTTCCAAGCACTTAGAGAGCAAAACCCAATTCTTCACTCTTTCCGATGGAAGGGTTACTGGGAATATCTCCGTACCGCAGCGACTTAGCCCCTCAGTGAACGACGAAACCGGGTTATGGCCACCCCGAAGCGACCCTGAGGCCACCCTGAGGCCATCTGGTGGCCAACCGGTAGGCACCCGGAAGCCACCCTCAGGCTACCCTGAGGCTACCCCTAGGCTACCCCTAGGCTACCCCTAGGCTACCCCAGAGCCTCCCCAAAG
>OCZT010001739.1_pt1 | contig 22539 bp, 19 predicted proteins | sample 1539031 | NCBI WGS metagenome assembly OCZT01 (sample SAMEA3539308, study PRJEB22396) | soil metagenome | biome: tundra; feature: field; material: soil | place: USA | collected 2010-05 | depth 0.15 m | reverse complement strand
TAGATGTGCTCGTTAAGATGTTGGCGTCGGAAAGTGTTTTCTAACCGAACCCAGCATCTGATCAGGCCGGTAAAACAAAGGGCAGGGGAGCCTCGTGGCAAAACAAGGAGCTTTTGCGTCCCTCCCGCCAGTCCGCAGTGGGCGGGTGCGTTGGCCGGGTGATGGGTTGCTGCCGGAGGGGCGCTATGCGGCTTTACGGTAATAGAATTGAAGCAGACCACCCAGGCGTTCGGATTTGGTAATAGGACCAGTCTCGCTCCCGAGTCGTTCATCCGGGAAGGGGATGACATTATCCAGGCCTTGGTGATTTCTTTCCTGTTGATGGTGCGCCAAATATTCGTGCAGCACATGGGCCAGCGAGCGCTCGCCAAAGAGAATCAGATGCTCCAAGCACTCGCTTTTGAGGGAGCGGATCCAGCGTTCGGCATACGCATTCAAATTCGGGCTTTGCGGCCGCAGTTTGATGGCTTCGATGCCCGCGCCGAGCAGGATCTGGTCAAAACCCTCGGTGAATTTGGTGTCCCGGTCGTGGATCAAATAGCGGGCGTGGGTCAGTTCGCCCGTGACCCCGGTCACATTGCGGGCGATTTGTTTTACCCAAAGCTCGTTGGGAACTGGCGTCAGCCCGCCCAAGATGATCTTGCGGGTCTGCAGGTGAATGAAAAAGAGCCCATAGACCGTGACCAGGCCCGTTGTCGACCAGACTTCTGCAGTGAAGAAATCGGTGGCCCAGAGCACGTCCTTGTGGCGGCGGATGAATTGCGCCCAGGTGGTGTGGCGCTTGCGTTCCGGGGCCGGTCCCAGCCCGAAGCGGCGCAAAATATTGCCGACCGTTTGATCCGAAACCTGGTGGCCCAGATTGGCCAGAGCGCCAACGATGCGATCATAGCCCCAACCGGCGTTATCCTTGGCCAGTTGCACAACGAGCCTTTCCAGCACGGCATCGACGGGCGGGCGACCGACGGACTTGGCGCGGCGATCTGAGAAATCCCACTTCTTGGCCACCAGACGCCGGTGCCATTTAAGCAGGGTTGCAGGCTGGACAATCGTGATGACCTGGGCCAACAACTCCCCTAACGGTCGGCCCTTTTGGGCCAGAGCCTTTCGCTCGGTATCCTGCAGCCGCCACTGAGGCGAATGCCGATCCAGCAGGGCCCGATAAACCCGGTTTTCCTCCAGCACAAACTCCAACTTCTGGCATAGCGAATCCTCAATCTGACCGGTCACCCAAGCCAGCATCTTTTTCCACGGCATGGCGAGAGGCTATTCGTGTAAGTGGTTCAAAACCAAGTTGAAAGATGGCCACCGAACTCCACAGACGAATTATCCTAGAAACATGAGTTCTTTGGCTTGTGAATCGGCGCAAAATATTGTGGAAGTGAGGGATGGAATCGCAAAAGGGATTAATCAAGGTTCACCTTGGCAGTGAGGTGCAGAAAGCGGTGGGGGCAATGGTCGGGACCGGCAAGAATCCGGTCACCATCGTGGACACGCTCGGGCGACGAATCCGAGTTGAGTGGGACCCGGCGGCCTCGGTAACACCGATGGGACAGTTGGTTTACTTCGCGCAGTTTCTGGCCACGGCTGGTCTCTTCTCCGATTGGGTTAAGCATTGTCCTTTGCATTACACCAGTCCCAACGCCCCGGCCAAGCAAGACATCTTGGGCACGCTAACCCTGGCCATCCTCGCCGGTCATCACCGGTATGCTCATATCACGGCGATGCGTGGTGATCAGGTTAATCCGGTCGGATTTGGCATGAACCGGATTTGTTCGGAAGACAGCGTCCGCTTGGCCTTCAAGGACATGGATCCGGAGCTGTGCGCGCGCTGGCAACAGCAGGCCCTTACCCAGACGTGGGAACCGGCGCTCAAATACCCGTGGATCTTGGACATGGATATGACGGTGAAGCCCATTTTTGGCCATCAAGCAGGCGCGGAAATTGGTTACAACCCCCACAAACCCGGCCGTCCGTCGCACGCGCTGCACACCTGGTTTGTCCGCGGGCTGCGGTTGGTCTTGGACGTGGAGGTGAGGTCGGGCAACCAACACGCAGCCAAGCATGGTCAATCGCGGCTTTGGGCGCTGTGGCAGAGCTTGGCCCCGGAGTGTCGTCCCTGGCTGGCGTGTGGCGACGCGGGTTACGGCCAGGAAGCGCTGATGGCCGAATGTGAAAGCCGTGGCCAGAACTACCTGTTTCGGCAGCGGCAGACGCGCAAAGTTCAGCAGTTGATCCAGTTGCTGCTCATGACGACAACCACTCGTTGGCTTAAGACCAGTCGCGGATGGGAGGGGGCGGAAGGCCAACTCTGCTTGCAGGGCTGGAGTCAAAGACGGCGCGTGGTGGTGCTGCGGCGACTCCGAGAAGGGGCCGAGGCAAAGCCGATGGTCCTGCCGGAATCGGACGTCGCCGGCCTTGCCGTGGACCGAGGTCGTGGCGAGTTTGCCGGAGTACGAATATTTGGTGCTGGTGACCAATTTGCCCACTGACCTGGTGGGTTTAACCGATCTGTATTTGCAACGGGCAGACGCGGAGAACGGGTATGATGAACTGAAGAATCAATGGGGTTGGGGCGGATTCATGACGCGGGATATGCACCGTTGCCAAGTAGCTGCCAGGAACGTGGCCCTGGTTTACAACTGGTGGAGTTTGTTTGTCCGCTGTGCCGAGCCGAAGCGACCGCGGGAAGCCATTACCAGTCGCCCGTTGTTGCTCTGCGGGGTCGGGCGTTTGAGCGAATCGGGCAACCAACTTAAGGTGCAGCTAACCAGCATGCACGAAGCCGCCAGGGACGTTCAGAAGTTATTGACTGGGTTGAGCCAATTTCTGAGTGGGCTGCGCCATACTGCGGAGCAGTTGAACCCGGGCCAGTGCTTGGAGCGGATTTGGGACCGAGTTTTGCAGCCGATCCTCTCCGTCAAAGCGGCCCTCCCTGCGCCCAGTGGGTGAGTGGCGGTTGGGACAGGCCAGTTCTATCCCGCAAGGCTGAGAAATTGGGGGCAACGGAACCCCCCGGACGGCGGCCCGTGGCCTAGCCAACTCACGTTTCTAGGATTATTTGACCTTACGGGGCTATTTGTCCCCGCGGTCCTCTTCGGCCCATCCCGTTCCCCGCTCCGCTTTCAGCTTTCAACTTTCAGATTTTCCGCCGGCTGCCGCCGGTTCATGGCTTGCCCCCGATGATGCCCGCGGCCTGGTGCAACAATTCGAGCAGCGGCGCAGGCAGCCACACACTGAAGATCAGCAGACCGCCCAGGAGCAGCGCCATGGCGGGCACACCGTCCATGCGGCGGGCGCGGCAGATGTGCTCGCCCGGCTTACGGGCGCCCAGCAGGATGCGCGTGAGTTGTTGCAGGATGCCGCAGAACGATGCTAGTAGCGCCAGCAGAATTAACACGCTAATGGTCGTTTGCTGCGCCTGCATTCCGCCGCTGAGGATGGTCATCTCGCTCAGGAACAGCCCGAACGGCGGCAGCCCGACGGCAGCGAGGGCGGCCAGTCCCATCAAGAGCACCGTGACCGGCAGCACCTTAACCACCCCGGGACCGATGACGCGGAATTCGAGCGAGTGGAAGGTCTGGTGGATGTTGCCCGCAGCGAAGAACAAAACCGGCTTGGTCAACGCGTGGTAGCCCATGTGCAACAGTGCGCCAAAGATGGTCACGGGCGAGTTCATAGCGATGCCGGTGCAGATGAGGCCGATGTGTTCCAGGCTCGAATAGGCGAGCATCCGCTTTAGGTTTCGCTGGACTAGGATGAACGGCGCGGCCAGGAACATGGAGAACAGCCCAAAGCCCAGGAGAAAATAGCGGCTGAACCCGGAGTCCAGGCAGGCTGTGGTGAGGATGTGGAATCGCAACAAGGCATAGAGGGCAATCTTGAGCGACACGCCCGATAGCATCGCGCTGGTAGGCGACGGCGCCTCGCTGTGGGCGTCGGGCAGCCAGGTGTGCATGGGCGCGAGACCGGCCTTGGTGCCGTAGCCGATGAACGCGAACACGAAGGCCAGCTTGACCAGATGCGGGTCGAGTTGCTTGGCCACCCTCATCAAATACGACCAGTTAAAGCTGGGCAGCGACTGGGGATTGTTTTTGCAGGCCGCCGCATAAATGATCACTGTGCCCATAAGGGCCAGTGCTAGCCCCAGGCTGCCGAGGATGACGTATTTCCAGGCCGCTTCGAGCGAGTTCTGCTTGTTGTAGAGCGCCACCATGAGCACCGAGGACAGGGCCGTGGCTTCCACTGCCACCCACATCACGCCCAGGTTATTGGCCAGCACCACCAGGAACATGCCTGCCCCAAAGAGCGGCGTGAGCACAAAGAACTCCCGGACGCGACCGGGCGCGACCGCGCCCGCCGCCACATCGCGACGAAAATAGCCTCCGGCGTAGAGCGAAGTCGCCAGGGAAACAACCGAGATGAGCAGCACCATCAAGGCGCTGAGGGCGTCAGCGGAAAGAAACTCATTCCACTCGGTTACCACGCGGCACGCCAACACCTGATAGAGCAGCGCGATGCCCAGCGCGAGCGTGGCACTGAACGCCAGCACCCCGATCGCCGACATCACCCGCGGCGACCGCACCACAAAGCACAGAAGGCTAGCCAGCGCCGGCAAGATCAGGATGAGCGTCAGCAGCAGCACATCAGCCTTTCCACTGGTTCAGTTTGCTCGCATCTGGCGAGACGAAAGCCAACCTGATGGCAGAAAATGCATTCATGTTCGTCCGGCTCTCTCATCCGAGCCCTCAAGCCGACGAAGTAGACGCAGCAGACCGTCGAGGATAGTGAGTGGGTGAGGTGGGCAGCCGGGAATGTAGAGATCCACGGGTACAACTGACGCAGCGCCGTTCATTATCTCCGGATTGCCGATGAATGGGCCACCGGCAATCGCGCACGCGCCAACGGCGATAACGATTTTCGGCTCGGGTACGGCGTCCCAGGCCTTTTTCAAGGCCAATTCCATGTTCCTGGATACACAGCCGGTGATGAGCAGGCCATCCGCGTGCCGAGGGGATGCCACATATTGGATGCCGAAACGGCCGAGATCCCACCCGATGGTGCCCAGCACGTTGACGTCCGCTTCGCAGCCGCCGCAGCCGCCGGCGCTCACCACGCGTAAACGCAGTGAACGGCCAAAAAGCCGGCGCAGTTTCTCGTCGAGGGCGGCGGCGAGGCGGACCTGTTCGCGACCGGGATCGCCGAGGATGAGATCTTCGCGACGGCGCACAGCCATGCGATGGTCGCCGGTTTGCATGATGGCGCCCTGCGGGCAGACTTCCACACAGGCCGCGCAAAAGATGCATCGTCCGAGGTCGAGCGCAACCGGTTTGCCGGCCGGGCGCGTAATGGCTTGGGTCGGGCACACGGGCACGCAAGCATTGCAGCCGTCCGTGCATTTACTCGCATCAACCTTGAGAGCACCGCCATGACGGTCGGGCAGCGACGGCGCGGGGCCTTTGGGATAAGCCATTGTTTCGCAACCGCGCTTCAGACGATGGGCAATGGTATCAATGACGAACATAGCTTTGGGGCGGCATCATAAATCAAAGCCGCAGTAGGAGAGGTTGAAGCTCTTGTTACAAATCGGAAAATCCGAGATGGCCGTGCCCCGCAGCGCCAGCGCGAGTCCGGTCCAGTTGTGAAACGACGGATCAATGATTTTGTAGCGGCGGAAGCGCCCGGCGGCATCGGTCAAAGCAACGTGGCAAACCTCGCCGCGCCAGCCCTCGACCAGCGCCACTGCCAACGTGTCAGCCGCTGGCGGCGGAAGCTCGCTGCGCAACTCGCCGTCGGTGGGAGCGGCTAATTGTCCTTGGAGATATTCTCCCGAGCGTTTGATTTCCAGCGAGCGCACCCGGGCGCGGGCGAAGACATCACCACCGGGCCACACGGCGATCGGAACTTGGGCAACGCGATGCCAGCCTGCCGGATGATCGTAACGCACGTCGCGCACCAGACCGCAGGCGCGTGCCGCCGGGCCGACCATCCCAATTTCAGTGGCTTGTGCGAGGAAGACGACGCCGACATTTTCAAAACGCGCGCGGACGGACGCGGCGTCCCAAAACCACGCAACGGCCTGCTTGGTGTCAGTGAGCGCGGTTTTCAGCCGTTCAAGCAACTGCGCCGCGCGTTCAGGTTCGAGATCGTGACGGCAGCCGCCGGGTCGCACGAGGCCGCGCCCGAAACGGTTGCCACAAATCAGCGCGGTGAGGTTGAGGAAGTCGCCACGAAGCTTGCCGCACGCCGACATGGTGGGCAGAAACGCTACGTCGCCGGCCAGTGCGCCCATGTCGCCGGTGTGATTGGCCAACCGTTCGAGTTCGAGGGCGATAGCGCGCAGCCATTGTGCGCGCAACGGAGCTTCCGTCCCGGCGAGAGATTCCATGATGGTCGCGTGGGCAGTCGCGTGGGCGATGGTCGTATCACCCGCCAGCGTTTCCATCTGGCTCATCGTCGCGAGATGCGGGCCACCAGTCAGCGCCCGCTCCAGCCCGCGATGCTGATAGCCGAGCGCAATTTCCAGGTGCAACACTTCTTCGCCCGCGCATTGGAAACGAAAATGGCCCGGCTCAATGACTCCGGCATGGATTGGGCCGACGGCGACTTCGTGGATCTCGCGACCCTCCACGCGAAAAAATTCGCCATTGGCAGGCGCGTTGCCCGCCGTGCGCCGAACGGGTTTCAACCACGGATGCCCTTCCGGGGTGAGGCCGTGCTGCTCCCAGACTTCGCGCTCGAACAGGTGCGCCTGCGGATGCGTAGTCGTGAGCGAATGATACGAACCGGTGAAAGGCGTGCTGCGAGCCACGGCCAGTATATTATCGGCATCAAAGGCCAGCACGGCAACGATCCCAGTCTCTGCCCCTTCCGGCACGCCGAACCACGCGCAGAGGCGCGCACCGCGCGCCAGCTCGCTCGCCGTCGCGCGAACAAATTCCGCCACGGGCCAGGCGGGCACCTCCGCCCAGGGGAGGCTCGTAGAGTTGGCTAGAAGGGCAAATGGAGTGGTGGCGCTCATGGAGTTGGAAAAAGTTGGGCTGCCGCCGCCGACCAGGCTTCGCGCAATATCGGCGGAGTAAAAAGTCCGAGCCATAAGGACAAGCCCAGCAGCACCAGCGGCGGCGCAATTACCCCAGCCGTTTCGACAAAGCGTTTGGCATTCGCCCGCGTTGTCGGGCGCGGACGTCCGTCCACGATGCCAAAGACCACGCGCGTCATTCCGAAGAAAGCGAGCAGCAGGCAACCGAGAAATACCGCGGTGGCGATTCCTTGCCCGGAGGCGAGCGCGGCCCGCACCACTTGTAATTCGCTGAAGAAAGGACCGAAGGGCGGCAAGGCCGTGACGGCGAACATCCCGGTGACAAAAATCGCCACCGAACGCGGCGTGAGCACCGACATGCCGCGCACGTCGTCCATTGAAGGCGAACCTGCCGCGCGACGGATGTTGCCCGCGCTCAGAAACAGCGCGCCCTTGGTCAGGCCGTTGCTCCACACATGGAACAGCGCCGCCGCCACGCCCGCCCCGCCGAGCGCCGCGCCAATACTCAGGATACCCATGTGTTCCACACTCGAATAGGCGAGCATTCGCTTGAAATCGCGCGTACCTAACAGGAACAACGCCGACACCACCATGGAAAACAATCCAATGACCAGCAACGTCCGGTCAGCGATGTGGCCCTCGCCCGCCGCCCCGATGACCGCGCGGACGCGCAGGATCGCCGTGAACGCCACCGTGGTGACGCCGCCCGCCAGAATCGCGCCAACGATGCTGGGCGCTTCGCCGTACGCATCGGGCTTCCAAGTGTGCATCGGTGCGAGGCCCATCTTCGTGCCGTAACCGACCAGCACCAGCACCCACGCGGTCAATACCCACGGGCGCGACAAGCCGGCGCCTTGAGCGGTCAGCGCGGTGAAAGTCAAATCGCCCACGCCGCCGCCATGCAGGGAAGCGTAGCCCAGACAGAAAGACCCGAGCAGCGACAGCGCAATGCCCGTGCCACCGACGAGCAGATATTTCCATGTCGCCTCGAAGGCGCGGGGCGTGCCGTTGAAGTGCAGCAGCGGAACGGTAGCGAGCGTGACCGCCTCGGTCGTGATCCAGAGCAGCCCCAGATGCCGTGCTTGATGTCCGGCGCTTAACAAACCAAGGATAGCGAGCAACAACGCCACGAACACCCGATTGGGCCGTTCCGACCGGATGCGCAGGTAAGACACACCATAAGCGGCGCAGACCAGAAACAGCAGCGACACCACCGGCAACACCGCCCGTGCGAGCGGATCAAAACCGAACCAGTCGCCCGGCGCGACCACTGGCGGATTGATGAACATCCAAAAAGCCAGCACGACATGCGCGAAGCTGAAAACCGGCAGCAGCCAAGGCCGGGTGCGGTTGCCCGGCCACGCAGCGGCGATGGCCGCTCCCGCTAATGGCACAATGATGAGTAACAGAGGGTTCATTCTCGGAGCGTGTTAAGTTTGCGGGTGTCCAGCGAATCGAAGGCGCGCTGGATGCGATCCACGATGATGCCAATGATGAACACACCCACGGTGACATCCAGCAGAATGCCCGACTCCACCAGCAATGGCGTCGAGTGGATCAGTAAAAGCCCAAAGAGGTAAATGCCATTTTCCAGAATCAGATAACCGCAAACCTGCGAGATGGCTTTGACCCGCCCAATCATCAAAATAAAACCAGTCAATACCGACGCAATCGCACCTGGTACCAGGAGTGACCCGGCATGTTCCGGCAACAACGGCAACGCCCGCGCCAGCGCCACCGCCGCGATGGTGCCCCCGGCCCCGAGCAACAGCGACGGCACATAACCGAGGAATGGTTGAATCTCGCGCTCGATGTTTGCGGCCCGCATCGCGCGCCGCAGCAGCCCGGGAATTACCAATCCCTTGCCGAGGAGCGTGGCCAGCACCACTAATATCACCCGCGAGTCGACATTTTCAGCCTCCAGCAGCAGCGGCATCAGGCCCAGTAACATCCCCTGCACGGACATGGCGCGGATGAGCGAAGGCAACCGGCTGCTGCCCAGCGCGAGCAGGTTTAATCCCATCGCCAGACCTATCAGAAGATTCAAAGTCCCGCCACTCATTCGGCACCCCCCTTCCACGCCATCAGCAGCGCAAACAAACACAATAGAAATGCCGTCGTGAGCAGCAGCGGCACTCGGCGAAACGCTAGTCGCGCCAGGAGTGATTCCACCAACCCCACGCTGACCGTCACCAGTAGAACGCCCGCCGCCAAAGTCCCAGCGGCGCCCAGCGGGGATAATTCTCCCATCGGCAGCACCGCTTGAACGAGCAACACGGCAAATAGCAGGAGCTTGACGGACGCGCCGTGCAAAATGGCAGCGAACGGCGGCCCGCTATGATCCAGCACCATGACTTCGTGAATCATCGTCAACTCCAGATGCGTGTTGGGATCGTCGAATGGCACACGGCAGTTTTCCGCCAGCAGCACGGTGAACAAACCTGCCGCCAGCAGCACCGCGCCCGCTCCCGCCGAGGGTGAAAGCATCGTGACCAGTGAAACGCTCCCCGTCTGGACACTCAGTGACAGCACCGCCGCAACGATGGCCGCTTCCGCGAGCACCGCATAACTGACCTCACGCGCCGCGCCCATGCCTTCAAAGGCCGACCCCGTTTCCATCGCGGCCCAAGCCGTGCAAAACCGCGCCAGCGCCAGCAGGTAAATCAGCAGCAGCACGTCGCCCCGAAAACTCAGCGCACTGCCCGCCGGACCAAGCGGCATCAACATCGCTGCTCCCGTCAATGCCACCCACGCCACCGCCGGTCCCGCGATAAAACCCGGCGACGCCAGCGTGCTCAACACCACGCCTTTGCGCCACAGCTTCGCGAGATCGTAGTAAAGCTGAAGCACCGGCGGTCCCCGGCGGCCTGCCACCCACGCTTTCACCTTGTTAATGATGCCTGGCAGCAGCGGTGCGAGTAGCAGCCACACTGCTAATCGGAGAATGAGTTCGAGAATCGTAGTCATTGCCCTCCTCCCAACATTACGAGAACTCCCAACGCGATCAGTCCCGCGACCACGTAAAGGATATAGAACTGCAAACGACCATGCTGCAAGCGCCGCACAGATGTAGACACTTGCATAATAACCACGCTGACCGGGCCGATGATTCGCTCCAGCACCGTTTCGGGAACACGTTCCAAACGGATGGCCTCCGCAGGAAAGTACCCACGCGGTCTTCGCATTTTTCGTTCCGGTTGCAGAATCCAACCAAACCAGCCTGCGACGATTCCGCCGAATGACCCGCTGGTGTATTGCATCCGCGCGGCGGGCGTCGCGTAACCGCAATCCCACGTCAGGCCGCGACGCAGGCTGTTCGCGTGCGCCTTGCGCCCCAACCACGCCGCCGCCATCAGAACCAGAATCACCAGCCCCATATGGACCGCACCGAGGGTCACCAACGGCGCGGGCGCTTCCACCGCCACCCACGCCGGACGCCAGCTTCCCACCGCGCGCGCGACCACCGGCCAGAGTAAACTTGGAGCCAGGCCAATCGTCAGGCACACGCCTGCCAGCGCCAGCATCGGCCCGCGCATACCCATTCCGCATTCGTGCGCGTGGGCGGCGACCTGAGTGCGAGGTGCGCCGAGGAAAATCATTGCGCCCGCCTTCGCGAAACTCGCCATCGCCAAGGCCCCAGCCATCGCGAGCATAATGGCCGCTGGCATGGCCGCCCACGCCGCCGACCCCTTGCTCGTCGCCGCGCCAAAGAGTCCGAGATACACCAGCCATTCGCTGACAAACCCGTTGAGCGGCGGCAGACCTGAAACCGCCAGCGAGCCGAGGACAAACAATCCGGCGGTCCACGGCATCGTACGCCACAACCCGCCCAGCCGGCTCATCTCCCGCGTGCCCGTGGCGTGTAGCACAGAACCAGCACCGAAGAACAGGAGCGATTTGAATGCGCCGTGATTCCATACATGCAGCAGCGCCCCGGCGAGCGCCAATCGTCCCCACGGGGCGTCACCCTGCGAAACTGCCAGCAACGCGCCACCGACACCAATCAGGATGACGCCGATATTTTCCACCGAGCAATACGCGAGCAATCGCTTGAAATCGTTTTGCGCAAATGCGAAGGCGATACCGAGCAATGCGCTCGTCGCGCCGAGACCCATCACCACCCAGCCCGCCGCCGGTGGAACGGGCAGCCATCCGCTGAAGCGCACGATACCATAAATGCCCATCTTGATGGCCACGCCCGACATGATGGCGGAGACGTGGCTGGGCGCATTGGCATGGGCGGAGGGCAGCCAGATGTGTAGCGGAAAGAATCCCGCCTTGACCCCGAAGCCCGCCAGCGCCAGCCAGAACAACGGAGACAGCCCGGCCTGTTCACGCATCGGGCCGAGATCCCAACCGCCAGTGCGCGCCGCCAGTGTGCTGAAGAAGGCGAACAGAATAACCGTGCCTGCGTGCGAGGCGACCAGATACAGCCAACCGGCGGACCGGACCTCGCGCCGCTGCCCATCAAGCGTGATCAGGAAGTATCCGCACAGCGCGAACAATTCCCACGCGATGAGAAAATGCAGGCCGTTGGAAACCGTCAGCACCAACCCCATGCTCAACAGCATTGCGCTCCACCAGGCACGACCACGCGGCGCCGAGTCCGGGTAATGATGTTCTGACCAATATTCCCGCGCATACACCGCTCCGGCTCCGCCCACCGCGCACAATAGCACTAGGAACAGTGCGCTCAACCCATCGAGTCGCAGATGAACGAATTCACCGCCCAAGGAAAACGCACTGCGCCATTCCCAATCCGGCGCGCCCAGCAACACCATCATCGCCGCGCTCAACCCCGCGACCGCCCCCGCCACGGTCAAGGCCAGCCATGTCCGCGACATCCGCACGCCTACGGCGATGCCCGCAGCCAGCGCCCCGAAAGCGAACAGCAAGAGCGGCCCCGGCGTCATGACTTCACCTTTGGTTTGAGGCCATTCGCCGATGCTGCATCCTCAGCATCCGCCGCCCGGAAAATCTCGTCGTCGGTCGCGCCCTTGACGATCAGCTCGCGCAGCGGCCCGCGAACCAGACTGCGGCTGAGCCGGGCCAGTAAATCGAGGTGCGCGCGCGGCGAGGGTGCGATGAAGAAACACAGCCGCGTGATAGGTGCGCCATCCGGATCCGCTTTCTCCGGCGGCAACGCGTCGCGCAGGAGCACCAACGCCACCGTGCCCGAATCACGGCCCAGCGTGATGCGCGCGCTCGGATGCGGCAGGGCGAAGCCACCGCCGACCGGGGCCATCGTCAAGCCGCCTTCGACGCGAAGCCGCTGTCCGAGCAGTTGACGGATGGGCGGGGTCGCTCCGGGCAGGGCGGTGACGATGCGTTCGAAAACCGCCGTCACGTCCGCCGCCGGCACGTCCCGCCAGATGCCGCCAGCGCGCAGTAACGGCCCGAGCCGCAAGCTGGTCCCGAGCGGGGAGGTTTCGGCCGTCAGGAAGCCGGCTTTCGCCGCGAGTCCGCGTTTGGTCGCCCATTCCGCTACCTGGGCGCGATCAAATAAAAACCGCCCCCGATCCGGTGTGTACGGCAACCCTTCGTGGCGAATCCAGTCGTCCACGACTGACTCCGAAACACCGAAAGACTCGGCAAGTTGAATGAGATTCAGATACATGATTTCAAAACTCCAACATCATTGCCCGCCGCCGAACAGGACCAACAGCGCCAGCGCCGCCAAACCGATCAGCAAATACAACAGGTAGGATTGCAGCCTTCCGTGCTGGAGGCTGCGCGCCGCTTTGGAGACGCGCATGACCATGTCGCCCACGGGCGCGACGACGTGTTCGAGCACGGTCTCCGGGGTGTGCGCGGTGAAACTCGCGCTGACCGGAAAAGTAACTTCGGGCCGATGCTCGTGCCGCACAGGCCGCAGAATCCACGCGAACCATTCGGTGATGATGCCGGCGAACGAACCCGCCGTGTATTGCATCCGTGGCGTCGGGAGAACGTAACCACAATCCCACGTCAGGGCGCGCGTCGAACTGCCGCGTTGCACGCGCCGCCAAAGCCAGATTGCCGCCACCAGCGCGAACACCGCCAGCGCGACATGAAACAAGCCGAGCGCTGATAGCCCCACAGGCGTCGCCGCTCCGGCCCACACGGGATTCCACACATCCACCGCCCGCACCACTGCCGGCCAAAAAACGATTGGTGCGAGGCCAATCGCCACGCACGCCGCGCCCAGCGTAACCATCGCGCCGCGCATGGCCGGGCCGCTTTCGTGCGCGTGGGCCGCCGCTTGAGAACGCGGAGCACCCAGAAAAACGACACCGCAAACTTTCACAAAACATGCCAGCGCCAGCGCCCCGGTTACCCCGAGGAGAATTGCCGACGGAATCGCAGCCCAAGCCGGCAGGCCGCCCGCCATCGTGGCGTCGAACAAGCCGAGATAGACGAGCCATTCGCTGACGAAGCCGTTCAGCGGCGGCAGCCCGGAAATCGCCACTGCGCCGAGCGCGAAGAGCGATGCCGTCCACGGCATCATCCGCCACAGCCCGCCCAGCCGGCTCATCTCCCGCGTGCCGGTCGCGTGCAATACCGAACCAGCGGCGAAGAATAAAAGTGATTTGAACAGTCCATGATTCCACACATGGAGAAGTCCGCCGGCCAAGGCGAGCCGGCCCCACGGCGCGTTTCCCTGACCCATCGCAACGAGCGCAAAACCAAGCCCAATGAGAATGATGCCGATATTTTCAACGCTGTGATATGCGAGCAGACGTTTGAGGTCGTGTTGACCGAGGGCAAAGGCAACACCCAAAACGGCGCTGGCCACACCAAGGAACGCCACCACCAACCCGGCCTCCGGCGGCACGGGCAACCAGCCGCTGAACCGCACGAGTCCGTAAATGCCTAGCTTAAGGGTAACGCCCGAGAGGATAGCCGAGACATGGCTCGGCGCGTTGGCGTGTGCCGAGGGCAGCCAGACGTGCAGTGGGAACAAACCGGCTTTGAGGCCAAACCCAGCCAGCGCGAGCCAGAACAATGGCGCGAGTTCAGGACGGTCGCGCATGGCTGTCAGCTCCCAGCTTCCAGTGCGCGCCGCGAGCAGCGCGAAAAACGCAAACAGGCACATCATGCTCACGTGCGACGCCGCCAGATAGAGCCAGCCCGCCGCCCGCACCTCGCGCTTTCGCCGCTCCAGCGTCACGAGAAAATAGGCGCTGACGGTGAACAGCTCCCACGCGATGAGAAAATGCAGGCCGTTGGCGGTAACGAGCACCAGTCCAAGGCATAGCACCAACACGCTCCACCAAACACGGCCTGACCGGGCCGAGCGCGGGTGCGCTCGCTCCGTCCAATACTCCCGGCCATAGGCCGCACCAGCCCCGCCGACCAGACCGAGCAGCGCGAGAAACAGCGCGCTCACCGCATCGAGCCGCAGATGCACGACCTCGCCCCCGAGGGTCAAGGCGCTATGCCAATCCCACACAACTCCGGTGGTTAGCGCCACCACCGCCGCACCCGTCCCGCCTGCCGCACCCACAAGAACGCCAATCAGCCATAACTTCGGCGCACGCGCTCCAGCGAAGATGCTTGCAAGCATCCCCACGCCGGAAATCGTGAGCAGAAGTTCGATCATATTATCTTTCGCGCCGGGCAAGGTAACAGCACGCCGTCACGATAAGAGAGCTCAATAGGGTGATTCTGGCGCGCGACCGCGTGATCTGGGCTTTCACCTTGCCGCTCGGGAAGGTAGTCGCCGACGCGTCTCGCGGCAAGGCGCGATTTCCGCCGACCAGGGCAACCCAGAGGTTCCGGGCCACGGTCAGTTGCCGGTACGCCGTGTTGGCCAGGAGACGCAGTCTGAATGGGAACGGAATCACCATGTATCCTTTGCAATCAACCGCCGCGTGTTTGGCGCGTTTGCCGTCCAGGACCGGGAATCTTGTTTTCGGTCAAGTTCGGCCCGAAACCAGTCCGCAATTCGACTTGTTTCAGCACCTCCACGATTTGAAAAGTGTCTTGCGCGGCGTGGAGTTTTTCCACCAACCGCTCTTCCTTGGCCAGGCGCGCAAGACCTGAAATGAGCAATAGATACTGTGTCGCGTCGGTCGCAGGCACCGCTAACAGCGAAACCAATCGCACCGAGCGCTCGGGTCTTACACTCCAACGCAGAGGCTCCTCGCTGCGACCGAGCGCGAAAGAAAGTTCTTTCAAGCATGGCAATCGTACGTGCGGAAACGCCATGCCTGCTTCCAGGTCGCTGCTCACGAGAAATTCCCCATTCAGTGCCGCATGGTAAAACGGCAGCAAATCCGGCACCCGCTTCTCCCGCTGCAGCGCCTGGCTGAGTTCGTAAATTACGGCAACGGCGTCCTGCCCGCGCAGATACGGAACTATCAGGCCCGGACTGGTGAAGTCCGCCAGCGTGAGCGCCGATCCGGGAGCGGAGGCCTCACTAGCTGGCATGGACCAGCGCTTCCTTTTTGCGTTTCGCGGGTTTGGCCGCGGCGGGTTTAGAATTTTCAGCCGCCCGCCGCGCATACACCGGCTCGTCTTGGGGGAGGTAGAGATAGCGACCGCAGTTCTCACAAAGCTGGATGTCCTTGCCATGCATGATCGTCGTAATCGCGCCAATGGGAACGCGCATGTGGCAACCCGTGCACACCTGGTTCCGAACCGCGGCTAATCCCTTCTTGCCGCGCACCATGAGGCGGTCATAGTGACCGAGGATCTGGGTTGGGATTTTTTGGCGGAATTTCTGGATTTGCCTTCGCTGTTCCGGCGAGCACTGCTTGTTTTGGAACTCGAGATCCTGCAGCGCCAGTAGATTATCCATCAAATTCTTCATCGCACCGCCCTATCGCAGGTGCCATGCCACTGCGCACTCCAGCGATGCAAAGCCGTTGATTACGCACGACTTGCGACGCAAACCGACCGGTAAAGCCCTGCCCCCGAGTTGATGTCATTCTGCACTTTGTGCATTAGTTGCACCGGAGCTCATAATACTGTGCGGCGTGGTGATCGGCGAATCTCAGCACAAAAACGTCGTTAGGGCGTTGCACAAACGTCATTGCTTCCGGGCAAAAGTTGCACGTAGCGCGCGGAATCCTGGAAACCGCAACGAACCAGGCACACGAAATAACCCTCTAACCCACTGGACTCTTGCACTTTAGGATGGCTCTTCTTCCCCCGGCACCACCCTTGCTTTAAGGCCGGCAGTGATGGCCAATGCAGAAACAGTAGCATGTAAATCAGGCCTGAAGTGTGGCTTGCCGAAGCCAGCACCCCAGCTCTCAATTCCGCAGGATTAGCATGAATCAGGAACATTTGGCCAACCTCTGCGGGCTCAACGGCGCGGACGGACAAAGAAACAAGCCGTCGCCAGACCGTTCTTCCTCCCGTCTCACGCTGGGCCAATTCAGCGAACCCAAGCTGCTTATCCCGCGTCTGCTCAGCGACTGCCAGGATGGAGCCATTCGCGAGTTGGCCAAACGGCTGGAGGCTACCAGCCGGATCAACCGCTTGCCCGCCTTTCTCGAAGCCGTGCTCAACCGAGAAGCGGAGTTTCCCACGTTCATTGAGGGTGTGGCTGTCCCTCATGCCCGGGGCGGCGCGGTGCAACAACTCTCGTTCGCCGTCGGCCTCTCAGCGCCCGGCATTCCGTGGGGCCGCGACCAAAGCCACATCGCCCATGCCGTGTTCCTCTTTGCTGTCCCGCTCCGGGAAGCGCAGACCTATGTTTGGTTGCTGTCCGGCCTGTCCGCCCTCATTCAAGACGAGCGCGCATTCATGGCATTGCGGCGGGCCTCCCAGCCGGAACAAATGCTCAAAATATTGAACGAAGTCCGTGCCGGTCGCTCCGCCTCCAGCACGGCAAAGCGCGGCGACGCCCCGCCCAGAAATAACTGAAGACCATTCAGGAAATCATCACGCTCTCTGTGTTCGCCGGGTTCGCTCTGCTCTATCTTGGCGAGCGTCCGCATTGGAATCTCGCGGCGGCATTTCTCCGCATCCTGGCAGCCGTGGCGTTTCCCCTCCTGCCCAGGAATTAATAAGCGGCGCAAGCCATGCGAAGACGATTGAAAGAGCACGGTGGGAAACTGTTTGTCATCAAAGACACGCCGCACTCCATTGCCACCCAGGCGTTGGTAAAAATCTCATCCAGGCTGAAAACACTGGGCTTCTGAGATATTTCCCGGGATCCTCGGCGGCATGATTCGTTGGCTGACCCTCGCGCTTCACCTGGCCGTTGCCGGACTGAAATCCCGCCGGAGCTTGCTCCTGGAGTAATGTGGAGTGGCCAGACCGGAAGGCGCCTGCACGGCTTGGATGGCCCTTTTTCGCTCCACATTATTTATTGGCTGGGGGAGTTTCCTTTCAGTTAACCAACGAAAGGAAACGCCATGCTTGTTCGGATTCTACCAAGGGCCTACCGCGCATATCGGTCTCTGGCCATCTTTGGATGTATTGTTGATCAATTCAGCGAGTGGTGCCATTGCTGTGGCTACACTGCTAGTTCCATTGGGGACAAACTCAGGGATCTTCGGTGCCTCGCCAGGTATTTCCAACGACGCCGACTGCGGGTCTTCAAGGAGCTAACCGCGGGTCATTTTGAAACCGCATGGAAACGGTTGCACCGACAGAACCGCACGCTGGGAGGCACGATTCGGCAGCTGCGGCAGTTTCTGCAGCAGGTTCATGGTCTGGTGCCACCAATCCCCAGGCCAACGACTCGCTTGGAGCGCGAACTGGCGCGTTACGGTGGATACCTCCAGCGGGTGCGTGGTTGTGCCGAAGGCACCATCCATTCTCACCTGCGCTGCTCGCGAGCCTTCCTGGCGTTCATTGGCTACCCGCGGTCCGCGTCCGCCATCTCTCAACTGACCCTGCCGCAGATTGAGGGCTTTGTGCGCGTGCAGGCCAAGACCTGCAATCGACACAGCCTGAGAAAAGTGGTGGGGCACCTGCGCGGATTGCTTCGGTTCCAACACGCTGAAGGGAGACTGCCGCGCCCGTTGCATGACGCGATCGATACGCCTCGAGTCTACCGCTTGGAACAGCTACCTCAGGCGCTGCCTTGGCCGCAAGTACAGGCACTGCTGCACTCCATCGATCGCCGCGAACCGCACGGTCTACGCGACTACACCATCCTCTTGCTCCTGGCGGCCTACGGACTACGCAGTAGCGAGGTGGTCGCGTTGACCTTGGACGATATTGACTGGCGGGCCGGAACCCTGCGGGTAACCCAGCGCAAAACCCGACGGCACTTGATCTTGCCGTTGACCGATGAGGTTGGTCAGGTCCTGCAACGGTACCTGCGGACAGGCCGTCCGCTCGGCGAACGCCGGGCGCTCTTCCTGCACCTGCGTGCTCCCGCAGGGCCACTGGCGCCCGCCACCATCAACACCATACTCACCAAACGAATACGGCGCAGTGGTTTAGCCATTCGCCCCCACAGCACGCGTTGCTTACGTCATGGCTTCGCCCTCCGTTTGCTACACCAAGGAGTTTCCATAAAGACGATCGGTGACGCACTGGGACATCGCGACATCGAGAGTACCGGCGTCTACCTGCGACTGGCGATTGATGACCTGCGTTGGGTGGGGTTGGAGGTACCCAAAGCCGTTGCGGCGACGGCTTCACTCAAGCCGGGTTGGCCAAGCCGTCTCCCGTCGGTTGGACGACGAACTGGACCCGCACCCCCCACTCGTTTTCGCAGTGGACTGGGGGCTTCGATGCAAGCCTACCTGGCTATCAAGCGGGCTTTGGGCCGAAAATATGCCAACGAGACCAGGACGTTGCTCGAATGGGATGCCTTTCTCTACCGGCGTCAGCGTCAGAGTCGGAGTGTTGGCCGAGAGTCGTTCCTGCGTTGGGCCACCGGCCTCGCCCACCTGGCTCCCATCGAGCGACGCCGTCGGATGCGGATCGTCCGCAGATTCCTTCTCTTCCATGCCCGCGATCATAACGGCGGGTTCATTCCGGACTTGGCCACCTTCCCCAAGCCCTCCGCGCCGCGGCCCCCACGGTTGGTGTCGGAAGGGGAGATGGCTCGGGTGCTGGCGACGGCCGCACAGTTGGCACCGTCCCCAGACAACCCGCTTCGGCCCGAGACCCTGCGGATCGCCTTGATCCTTTTGTTCTGCTGCGGCCTGCGCCGTGGCGAACTGCTGCGCTTGAGACTCGCACAGTTTGATCCCGGGCAAAGCCTCCTCCAGATCGAAGCGACCAAGTTTCACAAGTCGCGGTTGGTGCCCCTGTCTGACTCGGTGGCCCGGGAGCTCCAGGACTACTTGGAACTGCGCCGTCGCAGGCACCTGGCCACAGAAATCAACAGCTGCCTAATTTGGAGCCGGCGACGGCCGGAGCCACCGGTCAATTACGAAGGCGCCGGACTCAGTTTGGGCTGGCGCTGCCTCTGTCGGGCGGTGGGTGTGTTGGACGAGCGGGGGTGCCCACCCCGACTGCATGACCTGCGCCACGGCTTCGCCGTCAACGCCCTGCAGCGGTGGTACGCCAAGGGGGATGATGTTCAGAGCAAGTTGCCCCATCTGGCGGCCTACCTTGGCCACGTCAGCCCGGCCTCCACTCATTACTATCTGCATCTCACCCCCCAACTCCGCGAGGCGGCCAGCAAGCGTTTTCATCAGCGTTTTACCCCACTCTTCCAATCCGGAGGTGAAGTATGAATCTGGCTTCTCCCTCCCTGTTGGCCCAAACCCTGCGACGCTTCTTCACCGATTTCCTCCCCGCTCAACGGGCCATGAGCCCGCATACGCTGCACAGCTACCGAGACAGCCTCAAGTTGCTGCTGCGATTCGTGGCTGGCAGGAATCAGGATCCGAGCGCCCTCACGGTTGAACACCTTACTGTCGATCGGATCCTCGCCTTCCTCCAACACCTGGAAGCTGCACGAAAGAACAAGGCTTCCACACGGAACGTTCGCTTAGCTGCAATCCACAGCTTCTTTCGCTATTTGGCCGGCCAGCATCCGCAGTACCTCGAACAAACGCAACGCGTGCTCAGTATCCCTGCCAAACGCACGGAGACGCGGGAGGTCCAATACCTGGAGTTTGCGGAGGTCCAAGCCATCCTCAGCACCATCAGTCGTTCCACCCGAGACGGGCGTCGAGACTTTGCACTGCTAACCCTCCTGTTCAACACCGGCGCTCGGGTCAGCGAGATCGTCGCTCTCCAGGCCTCAGACCTGCGGTTGGCCCCACCGGTCAGCGTCCTCTTACACGGCAAAGGCCGCAAAGAAAGAATCTGCCCGCTTTGGCCGGAAACCGCTCGCCTGCTGCGCGAGCATCTGGAGCAACTCGGCGTCCATCCCGAGCGCCCCGAGACCGTCTTTCGTAACCACTGCGGAACAGCGCTCACTCGTTTTGGCGTGCGGGTCATCCTAGCCAAGTATGTCCATCGGGCCGGGCAGCGTATGCCCACGCTAAAACACAAACGCCTGCATCCCCACTGCCTCCGCCATAGCACCGCCGTCCATTTGCTGCGCGCAGGCGTTGACCTCAGCACCATCGCACATTGGCTCGGCCATGCCAGCCTCAACACGACCAATCGTTACCTGGCTTTCGACCTGGAAGCAAAGCGGGACGCTTTGGCTAAAGCCAAGCCTCTGGCACACAGAGGTCCAAAACCGGGAGCCTGGCGACATGACCGTAACCTAATCGCTTGGTTAGAGGCATTGTGAATAATTGAACGATCCGTCCACCCTCAATAATGTGGAGTGAGAAGGGGCCATCTAGGCCGTGCAGGTGCCTTCCGATCCGGTCACTCCACATTACTGATTCTGCTGAAGAACCCCTCTGGTCAAAAAGAGACAGTGAAAAGGACCATCTCAGATGTATCCCTCGGCCATTCAAATCGCGTACAGACGAAACTAGCGCGTAAGAATTTCCAACACTTTTCATACAGCTTCACTCACCTTCAAAACCGGGGGGTTCTTCAGCAGAATCATTACTGAACACTCCACATTACTCCAAGAGCAAATTTCGGCGAGATTTCAGCCCGGCAACGGCCAGGTGAAGCACGAGTGTGAGCCAACGAATCATGCCGCCGAGGATTCCGAGAAATATCTCAGAAGCCCAGTGTTTTCGGCCTGGATGAGATTCTTGCCAACGACACGAGCGCCTGGTGGGTTCGATTCGACGTGAATGCCTGGATCGAGTGATCGTGTTCAATGAACGGCAGCTCTCGCAGATTCTCGAATCCTACTTCGAATATTACCACAAAGTCCGCCCGCACCGATCGCTCTCACACGACAGTCCAATCCCGCGGACGGTTGTCTTTTCGTCGGATCGCGATGCTCAAGTGGGAAACTTCTTCAGTTGCTACACGCCTGCGCTTACTCGGACGACTACTTTTTCGGCGGCGACCGGTTTTCTGCCACCCGCAGCGGGAGGTTCCTTTCATGACTCCGGGGCACGCTGATGGCCCGGCGCGGTTGGCGAGGCGAGGCGGGGATGCATGCGCCCCCTCGCAAGCACCCGTTCCAGTTTTGATCTCACTGCCAACGAACACTCAGTTTCCGCCCGTCTTGCAGATTGTTCGTTCGGCGCACGAATTTGGACCCGCCACGGAGTTCTCGCTACCCACACCTGTCCGAAGGGAATTAAAATTAGTCAGATGTGGCCCGGAATACATGTATGTGGTTTGACAAGACCCCTGCGTAAAGTTGTCGTTTCTTTTCCTCAAGCCGCCGGTTCTGGAGCACAAGCTCCATGTGGTTGTTTTGAAAACTCTCCAGCCTTCGCGCGCGTCCAAAAGCGATCGATCTCGTGTTGGGTAATGAAGAGTTTTCCGTCGATATTGACGGTGTGCAGCCGGCCTTCTGCGCGCCAACGATAACCTGTTGCCCTCGACTTGCCAATCTTGGCCAGCCAGTATAGGAATTCCATGCCGCCGATTTGAACATCAATGTCCACATATCTATTGTATGGCGGCATTCACCAAACGGAGTCTGTTATTCTTGGGGAAAATTCAAGGGCTGTGGCTGAACGGCGCTATGCAGATGCTCTGGGTACGCCAAAGGAACGCTCTTGCTCAACCGAGGCAGAACCGGAAGCTGCCCCCAAAGCGAGCTGCTGATTGACAAGGGCCGGGGTCATAAATTTGTACTTGGTTCAAAATGCAGGCCCGGGATTGCTGCAACGGGTCAGACTTTCACCAAGTATATTAGAGTAAGGCGCAAACACTCGGTTCTCCTTATCTTCAAAAACGTTTTAAGGACATGGGTTGCTTGTTTGACCTGCACTACGTGTCTCGGTTGGCAGCCAACCGCCGGCTTGAGTTTCATCGCCATGAATGCCTGCAGACATGGCTGGTTTTGGACATCCGCCATTCATCAGGGAGAAAGGCTCAATTCCGACTCGGGCTCCAGACAATTACACGGAAGGCCCAGAGCACTAGATAATTGATTTTCTCACAGGCACCCCGCGACGCGTCGCACGAAACCTATAATGGAGTGAGCCCAAATGGGCAGCATTGAGAAATAGAGCGCCAAACAGAAAGCGGACGAACGACAACCCATGGAATCCACCGAA
>OCZT010001738.1_pt1 | contig 22551 bp, 17 predicted proteins | sample 1539031 | NCBI WGS metagenome assembly OCZT01 (sample SAMEA3539308, study PRJEB22396) | soil metagenome | biome: tundra; feature: field; material: soil | place: USA | collected 2010-05 | depth 0.15 m | reverse complement strand
CTATTGCCTGCCTGCTAATATCATAGCTATAACCCTTTGAAATCAGAAAAGCATATAACCGCTGAACCAATTTTTGCTTTTCCATATTCCTGTTCTTTAATAAATTATATTTCTTTTTTGCAAGCTGTGATGCATTGTCAAGCTCCTCGGCTGAACCGGGAAACTTCTCTTCTAAGATAACGGCAATAATTTCGGAAGATATCCCTTTTTTCATGAGTTCTGATTTTAGTTTTGTCTTCCCCCAGAGCTTTAGCCTTAATTTTTCTTCCGAAAACATTTCCGCAAACTTTATATCATCAAGATAATTCCCCTTAAGAAGATCATCAATTGTGAGGCGGATAAGATCTTCATCATATTTTTTTTGTCTTAGTTTTGTTCTGAGTTCATAAACAGAATGTAGTCTTTTCCCAAGCAATGTGTAAGCCTTCTGCTTTATAAAGAATTTCTGATTCTCCTTAACCAAAAAATCAAAATGGCTTTCAGAAATTTCGCTCCCTTTTCTTAAGCCATTTTTTAATAATACTTCATAAGACAGAAACAGCTTCTGATCATTTTCAAGAAGAATTTTAACATTATTGTTATCTTTCTTTTGAATTCTGACAATAACCATTTTTTTACTTTACTTGTTTCTTTTCCTTTGGTACAACCTTTTCTTCCTGTTTGATTTCAGCATCACTTAACTTCATTCCAAGCTTTGTTCTTACATCAGTATCCAGTTTCTTAAACAATTCGGGAGATTCTAAAAGTTTCTGCCTCATCTGCTCTCTACCCTGGAATCTTTCCTCATCATATGTAAACCAGGCACCGCTCTTTTTAATTATTCCAAAGTTAACAGCAAGATCAAGAAGGTCTCCTGTTTTGCTTATCCCTTCATTATAAAGGATATCAAACTCTACCTCTTTGAAAGGAGGGGCAACTTTGCTCTTTACAATTTTGACTTTAGTCCTGTTTCCCACCACCTCATTACCTTCTTTAATTGCGGCTATCCTTCTTATATCCATTCTTAAGGAAGCATAGAATTTTAGTGCATTACCGCCAGTAGTTGTTTCAGGGTTTCCGAATATGACCCCAATTTTGCTTCTTAACTGGTTAATGAAAACAACTGCGGTCTTGGATTTTGAAATGGCTCCTGTTAACTTTCTTAGTGCCTGTGACATCAATCTTGCCTGCACAGCCATTGTAGCATCCCCCATTTCTCCTTCTATTTCTGAACGGGGCACAAGAGCAGCAACGGAGTCAATAACTATTATATCAAGCGCATTGCTTCTTACCAAGGTATCAGTAATCTCAAGAGCCTGTTCCCCAAAATCGGGCTGTGATAAGAGAAGATTTGGAGTATCAACTCCCAAACGTTTTGCATAGTTAACATCAAGGGCATGCTCTGCATCTATAAAAGCAGCCAGTCCCCCTGTTTTTTGAGCTTCTGCGATAATATGAAGACAAAGGGTTGTTTTTCCGCTGGATTCAGGACCATAAATTTCTGTAACTCTGCCTCTTGGAATGCCTCCTATACCTAATGCATGATCCAATGAGAGGGCTCCTGTTGGTATTGATTCGACAGGATTTACCACACCATCCCCTAATTTCATTATTGATCCCTTGCCGTATGTTTTTTCGATACTTGCAATGGCTTCATCAATAATTTTTAATTTTTGTTCCCTATCTGAACTCATTGTGCCTCCATTCAGTTTAATTTATAATTTAATATTTCTTTATATTTTGATCCATGCGCAAGAAGCCGGCTCTGATAGAGAGCGATTTCATCCGCAATAAATTTATCTTTTAGAACAGTATCTGTCATTTTTTTTAGAGGATCTATTTCCTCATTTCCTTTAATTCTCAGCAGAGTTAAATGAGCGTGAAATTCTTTTTTCTCAAAGGGAATATTTAATATTTCAAGCTCCTTATTCAGCCTGATTACCAATTCATTTATTCTCTCATTCATCTGTAGTTTCAAAAAGAATATAGACGGCTTGCCGTTTCTGTAAAAAAAATCAAATTTATCTAACCCGCATTCAAATTTCTTATACTCATTAATAAATGAGATCTTTTTTATAACCTCATTTACCAGATCCTCTTTTATATCACCAATGAATTTTAAAGTAAGATGTACCTTATCTATTTGTTCCCATTTATATTTTTCAAAACCCGGCAAAAACTCCTTTGTAAAATTAACAATTTCTTTTCTAATATATAAAGGAATTTTTAACGCTATAAAAAGCCTAATCATCCTGCTGAATTCCAAGGATATGCTTTCTTACCATATCAAGAGCAGCCTGCGTGGCTCTTTGTTTATTTAGAAGTCTGTCCTCACCGAAAAGAAATTTCTTAACCATACACGATTTATTATCGCTAAGGGATATATATACTAAACCAATTGGTTTTCCGGGAGTTGCTCCTGTGGGACCTAGAATACCTGTTATCGAAAGCCCTAAATCTGTACCGCTGCTAGATTTTATCCCCTGAGACATCTGTTTTGCTACTTCAGGACTAACCGCTCCATATTCCTGCATAACATCCTCATCAACCTTAAGCAATTCCACCTTAGAACCATTTGAATAAGAAACCACTCCTCTTTCAAAATAATTGCTACTGCCGCTTATATTAGTCAGCAAATTGGCAATATTCCCCCCTGTGCATGATTCTGCAACCGAAAGAGACAATTCCCTTTCCTTCAATAAACGACCGACAACCTCCTCAAGGGTCTCTTCTCCTTTGGCAAAAACAAATCTTCCTACTTTATTCCTTATTTTCTGCTCAATTTCTGTTAATTTATTATTTGAAGCTTCTATTGATTTATCTTTTACTGTTATTCTGAGTTTCACTCCGTATTGGCTGGGAAGAAAAGCCATTTCTGAACCATTTAACAACTCATCAATATTTCCTAATCTTTCAAAGAGAAAAGATTCAGGTATGCCGGTGGTTTGAAGAACAAGTCTAGTTGTTATAAACTCCGGTTCCCCTATTTTTTCCTTAAGATTGGGCATTACATAGGATGACATCATTTCTTTCATCTCAAAAGGAACACCGGGCATTACAATGAATATCTTATTATCTTTTTCAATCCACACACCGGGCGCAGTACCAAGCTTATTCCGGATTACCTTTGCAATTTTCGGTACTAATGCCTGTTCTTCATTTATTTTTGTAACCTGCCTTCCTCTCCTGGAAAAAATATTTTTAACATTCTTTAACACATCATCATTAAAGACAAGCTCAGTATTAAAAAATTTAACGATACATTTAAGCGTGATATCATCATGCGTAGGTCCAAGTCCACCGGTAACTATAACAAGATCGTTATCGTTAAAACATTCCTTAAATTCACTTAATATCTGTTTCTCATTATCCCCTACTACTGAAGTTTTTTTTATGTCGATACTCAGTTCGATTAGTCTGCTCCCGATATAAGCGGCGTTTGTATTCAAAGTCTGGCCGATAAGAATTTCATCACCAATGGTAAGTATATGAGCATTCATGTTTTTCGAAAACCTTTATTATTATTATTTAAAAATAAATAAAATTAAATGAAGTAATAGTAAGGAATATAACCCCGCGACTATGTCATCAATCATAATTCCGACACCACCTTTGAGACTTTCGAGCTGCCTTGCGGGGGAAGGTTTAATAATATCGAATGCCCTCCAGGATATAAATGCTGCGGCGGCAACAAAGAAAGTCTTGGGGAGGAACAGAAGAGAAATCCACATTCCTACCACTTCATCTATAGTACATTCTGCAGGATCTTTTCCGTAGATAACATCAAATTTATTTCCGGTAAATACTCCCAGGATTGTAAATAAAATAATAGCAGGAATAATAACAGCCGGTTTTTCAAAGCCGGGTATTAAATAGATTATAAGTGCGGCAAGACTACCCCATGTGCCGGAAGCAAATGGTATATAGCCCGTATAAAATCCTGACCCAATTAGTTTTTCGAAAAAATTAAGTTTCATATCTGAATAACCTCAGAATTAAATGGCGATTTTTAATCAGATATGTTACCCCTGAATGAAAAGTAATTACGGTAATAAATAACATTGTGTAATAAATAAAATTTCCGTCCATCAGAACTGCAAAGATTTTTTCGTAACCATTATAAACCTGAATAGTATTTATTGCAGTATAAATTAAGAGCAAATAGTAGAGGAATGCCATCTGAATAAATGTTTTCCATTTGGCGTAATTGCTTGTAGGGAATGAAGCTCCTTTATAATCAGCATATGCTCTGAGGATAGTGATTATAAAATCCCTTAATAAGATAATAATCACCATCCATAACTGAAGAACTCCAATAACAACAAAACCGACAAAAGCAGTTGAAGTTAAAATTTTATCCGCAAGAGGATCCCAGAACTTCCCCCAGTTAGTGATATAATTAAATTTTCTTGCGAGCCATCCATCATACCAATCAGTTAAAGCTGCGATAATAAATATCCCGATAGAAATCTGTTTGAACAGAGGATTTTCTGAAAGAAAGAAAAACAGAAAGAATGGGGAAAGAATTATTCTAAGTACAGTTAATTGATTTGGTAGTACCATTATTATAATTAAAAAGCAGAAATTATTTCAGTTGAAAGTATAATATAATATTCGGCGACATAATAAATATCACTTAGATTTCTTCTTTTAACAAAGTTTAATGCGCGAAAATCAGTATATAGGAGAATTTCCGTTTTCATTTGGAATTGTTCTGATTTTATAAAAATTAGAAAAGAATTTAATCAAAATATTACTCTTTTTTCACCATATCGAGAAAAAACAGAGAAATTTCGTATTAAATTCAGTTAAATATATGAGGATTTAACAATAAGTATAAAAGCAGGGTGAATTTAGTAGAAAATACACTTCTGTAGTGTATCTACGCGTATTCTACGAGTATTCTATGGGTATTCCGGTTGTTTACAGTTAGAGGGCCATAGGTTAAATATTGGGTGATTTTATTGAGTAATGGTTTAATTCGAACAATTATTGGGGGGAAATGAATATTAAGTGAGGTTTAAGCCAAAAAAGGTTGATATATGACATAATTTAAGATAAATATTAGTAAATTTTCCTAAATAATTATCCTAGAATTTGACTAATTAACTTAAAATATGGCAAATTTTTATATCGGTACAGCGGGGTGGAGTTATAAAGATTGGGTTCCTTCTTTCTATCCCAAAGTTCAGACAGCCAATTTTGACTGGTTGAATTACTATGCAAATTATTTTAACACAGTTGAAGTTAATGCAACTTATTATACTTATCTCTCCCCTAAAACTGCGGAAGGATGGCTAAAAAAGACTTCAGATAATGAGGAATTTAAGTTTACGATTAAGCTACACCAAGATTTTACTCACAAGAAGGTTTTTAGTAGTCAGAATTCGAAAGCGGTTATAGATAATCTTAATATTTTATTGAGGGAAGATAAATTAGGGGGATTGCTTATCCAGTTTCCTTATTCGTTTGGATTTAATGAAGCCGCGATAAATCATATCACTACACTTAAGGAAATTTTTAATGATTTTAATTTATTTATTGAAGTGAGACATGTTTCATGGAATAAGCCGGAAGTAATAAAGTATTTTAAGGAAGATGATCTTTCATTATGTATAATCGACCAGCCACAGATATCGAAATCGATCTCTTTCAATCCAGTAATGACTAATGATAAACTTTATGTGCGTCTGCATGGAAGAAATGTTAAGGCATGGTTTAATTCCATTCAGAATTTCAATAAAGAGCAGACCTATGATGAGCAGAGCGCCAGGTATAATTATCTTTATACACCCGGAGCGCTTATTGAGTTAAAGAATAAAATAAATGAGGTAAGGGATCAGGTAAAGACTATTTATATAATTTTTAATAACCATCCCAAGGGAAATGCCGTGGCGAATGCTTTTGAAATGCTTAGGTACCTAAATGAGAAGATTAAAAACGGCATCCCTGAGACTATATTAAAGAGTTACCCGAGAATTGAATTATGTAAGAAATAATTTATTAGATTTTTCAGGAAGGAGTTGCAATGAATAAAACAGAATTTTATCCTATAGACAAATCAAGATGGAAAGACCTGGAAAAATTATTTGGAGACAGAGGAGCGTGCGGCGGATGCTGGTGTATGACATGGAGACTACATACTAAAGATTTCAATGCAAACAAGGGGGAAGGAAATAAAAAATCACTAAAGAAAATAGTTTATAGAGATGAACAGCCGGGGATAATAGCATACATAAACAATGAGCCGGCAGCATGGTGTGCTGCAGCTCCCAGGGAAGTATATGTGAAGCTGGAAAAATCTAATGTATTAAGTCCAGTGGATGATCAAAAGGTTTGGTCTGTAAGCTGTTTGTTCATTGGGAAACAATTCCGAAGACAGGGGTTATCTGTTGAATTATTAAAGAATGTAATTAAGTTCTGCAGGGAAAAAGGAGCCAGGATTGTAGAGGCATACCCAGTTGAACCATATTCGGGTAATATGCCTGCTGCATTTGCATGGACTGGAATACTGTCATCGTTTGAAAGAGCAGGATTTAAGGAAGTATTGAGAAGAAGCAGAACGAGACCTATTATGAGGTATTACATCAAATAGCTTTATTTGTTATTTCTCTATATCCTGGAGAAATGTTTTCACATGTAAGGTATCTATAATTTTCCCCTCCTCCACGATAACAGCGCTTAATTTATTACCGGTATATACAGAAGTATCTATATAAGCGGCATTGTTGAATTTCAGATGATTTACATTTTCCTGTCGTGTATGTCCTACTATCTGTAGTTTCCCCAAATCCATCAACTGTTCCCTATTCCAGATTATACCATGTTCATTATCAAGGTTTTCTTTTATTACCTCTTCAAATTTGTCTTCATCGTTTAAAGGATCGGAAGTTAAATCTTTTTTAAAATAGGAGGATACACCGGCGTGTGAGATAAAGCAGTCGGACAAATTGAAATATAAGGGTAAATTGATAATATAGTTAAGGTGTTCATCAATTTTATCCTGTCTGTTAGAATAAGATGCTAATGTGGTTTCATACCCGTTAAATACCCAGCTTTTTCCTCTATCATTATCAGGATCAGTAATAAAATAATAAAACATGAAGTCATGGTTTCCGGAAGTACAAATGAGTCCTTCATTTATTACAAATTCAACAGTTTCAAAACTAAAGTTTCCCCTGTCGACAAGGTCCCCCACGCAATAGATTTGGATACCGGGATAATCCCTTCTTATTCTTTCTACCAGTTCTCTTAAAGTATGAAAGCATCCGTGAACGTCGCCAATAACCGCAATCATATTTTAAACATATTTATTATCAACGGCATACTTCATCAATGGCTCCCTAAAATTTGGATGTGCAATTTTAATAAGTTCTTTTACTCTTTCCCTAACGCACTTGCCGAAGAGCTGTGCTACTCCATATTCAGTAACAACATAATGTACATCACCCCTGCTGGTAACAACCCCTGCTCCCTGCTTAAGGAATGGCACTATTTTGGAAATACTATTATTTTTTGCAGTAGATGGCAGAGCAATTATCGGTTTGCCTCCTTCTGATCTGGCGGCTCCTCTTATAAAATCGAGCTGCCCTCCAAAACCGCTGAATAGTTTAGTACCAATAGAGTCACTGCAAACCTGACCTGTGAGGTCAACTTCAATAGCAGAGTTAATAGCCACCATTTTATAATTCTTTGAAATTATAAAGGGATCGTTTATATATTCCTGCCGGTGGAATTCTATAAGAGGATTATTATGAATAAAGTCATACAATTTTTTAGTACCGAGTACAAATCCGGCAATAATTTTTCCAGGGTGTAAGGTCTTCATTTCATTAGTGATTATTCCTGCTTCAACCAAACCGATAACACCATCCGAAAACAATTCGGTATGTATTCCCAGGGCTTTTTTGTTGTACAAGTAACTGAGAACAGCATTGGGAATAGCCCCTATTCCAAGCTGTAAAGTAGAGCCATCCTCTATAAGATCAGCAATATTTTCACCTATTCTGGAATAGACATTTCCCATATCAGGACTAAGATTTTCCGACTGAGGTAATTCTTTAATTTCCTCATCTACCTCAACCATATAGTTAATTTTACCTACATGAATAAAACTGTCACCTAAAGTACGAGGCATATTTTTATTTACCTGGGCAATTATAATTCTGGCAGATTCGGCACCTGTTTTTGTCAAGCCCACTTCTACACCATAGCTGCAGAACCCATGTTCATCAGGAGGGGATACATGAATTAACGCAGCATCGAGTTTAATCTTACCACTCTTAAAAAGGAGCGGTATCTCAGAAAGAAATATAGGAATAAAATCGGCTCTACCATCCTGAACTGCCTCCCTGCTGTTCTTTCCTATAAAAGTGGCATTATGTATAAAATGCCCTTCCATCCCCGGTCTTAAATACGGGAGTTCGCCGACAGTCAAAGCATGGTATATTTCTACTATCTCTAATTCATCTTTCCTCTTTACCAGCGCCTCAACTATTTTAGCAGGAAAGGCACAGTTGGAATGAATTAAAATCTTATCATGCGATTTAATGCACTTAACCGCTTCTTCAGCAGTAACAATCTTTGATTTATAGTCATTTAAAATGGAAATAATGCTCCCCGAGCGAGTATTTGCAATGGTCATAAAGTTTTAAGAAACTAATTTGTTGAGAAAACTCTTAATTTACGATATTCAAGATCGAATACGTTAGCAATGGCTTCATTTGAACAGTATCCATTATATGTACAGACTCCTTTCCCTAAACCTTCATCACCCTGGAGTGCATTGGTGAGACCATTATCGGCAATATCCTGAATATAAGGTAAGGAGGCATTAGTAAGACCATAACTAGCTGTCCTTGAAACCAAAGCAGGCATATTAGGTACACAGTAATGTATAACATCTTTATAAATAAAAACCGGATCAGCCAAAGAGGTTATTCTGCTGGTTTCAATGCATCCTCCCTGGTCGATAGAAACATCTACAATAACTGCCCCTTTCTTCATTTGACTAACCATCTCTTCAGTAACAATATGAGGTGTTTTTTCCCCTTTTATTAATACTGCCCCAATGAGGACATCTGCAAATTTTACTCCGCGTGAAATAGTATAGGGATTAGCCATAACAGTAGTAACCCTTTTGCTAAAGGTTGAATCAATCTTTCTTAACCTATTAAGATCCTTATCAATAACAATAACCTGTGCCCCTCTTCCAAGGGCAGCCCGGACTGCTGCAGTACCCACAACACCGGCGCCTAGTACAACTACAGCGGCCGGCGCAACTCCTGTAATACCACCTAACAGAATACCCCGTCCTACCTTACCATAACTTTCAAGATATTTTTCAGCTACCTGAATAGAAAGCGGTCCAGCAATCTCACTCATTGAATGTAGCACAGGAAGTCCTTCAAGGTTTTCTATGAGCTCATACCCGATAGCTGTAATATTTTTTTTCAAAAGATCTTCGATAATACTTTTTTTCCCTACGGCAAGATGAAGAGAAGAAAACAGGATTTGGTTTTCCTGCAGAAGTGTATTTTCTTGATTGGATACTGGAGCAACTTTAACCACAATCTCAGAACGCAGGTAAATTTCCTCAGCACTATAGACAATGGTAGCGCCGATTTTTATATAATCCTCATCTGTAAAATGACTTCCATCCCCGGCTCCGTTTTGAACAAAAACAGTATGCCCTGCTCTAACTAATGAATCGACACCTGCAGGTGCCAAACCAACTCTTCTTTCAAGCTGTATGTTCTCTTTAGGTATTCCAATTTTCATAAACATATTACCCTAAAATTATATGTAAAACTATCAATAATGTCTTTTAGTGTCAAATTAAACAGGTGTAATTGCTTTTCTTCCGGATAGTATGGCAATCACATTTTTGGCAGCTAATTCTGCCATTTTGTTCCTTGCCTCTAAGGTACCACTACCCACATGGGGAAGCAGAACGACATTTTTCAATTTCAATAATTCAGGATTGATATGGGGCTCATTTTCATAGACATCAAATCCAGCCGCAAAGATTTTATTGCTCTTAAGTATCTTTATGAGTTCTTTTTCATCAACTATTTCTCCTCTTGAAGTATTTATTAATATTGCAGTGGGTTTTAATAAATTCAGGTTCTCCTTATTTAATAAGTGAAAAGATTTGGGAGTTAAAGGTAAATGCAGAGATATGACGTCTGATAAAGCAAGCAATCTGGAGAGCGTTAATTTCTTTGCTCCTGTCACAGATTCCAGAAATTCATTCTTATGATTTGAGCAATATAGTATTTTAGTTCCAAATGCTTTTGCCCGGATTGCAGCAGCAGTTCCTATTCTTCCTGCTCCAATTATTCCGAAATATTTTCCGGCCAGTTCAATCCCAAGCAGAAGTTTAGGTCCCCATCCCTTAAATCTATTTTTTCTTATCATTTCCTGCCCCTCGGGGAGTCTTCTTGTACATGCAAGGGTGAGAGCTATTGTAATCTCAGCTGTAGATTCGGTTAATACATCAGGCGTATTAGAAACTATTATTCCTTTGCTTTTAGCATAATCAACATCAATGTTATTATATCCGACAGCATAATTAGCAATTATCCGGCATTTAGGCATTGCATCAATTACATTCCTATCTATTTTATCTGAGAGAAGAGAAATTAGTCCATCCGCATTCCTAATATTTCTGATTAATGTGTTTTTTGGAATAGGATGGTCCTTTCTAAAAACATTAACCTTAATTCCTTTTTTCTTCAAAAGGATTTCTGCAATTTCAGGTATTTCTCTTGTGAAGTAGACTTCCATTTTTCAGGTAAATAATAGTTTAACAATAAATAACGCGCCCAATATACCGCAAATATCGGCAATTAGCCCAGCAGGAACAGCATGCCTTGTATTCTTAATATTCACTGCTCCGAAGTACACGGCAAGTACATAAAAAGTAGTTTCGGTGCTACCGTAAAATGTAGAGACCAATATTCCTATGAAAGAATCCGGTCCATGAACAGAAATAACTTCCGACATTATCCCCAACGAACCGCTTCCTGATAAGGGACGCATCAATGCCATCGGGAGTGCTTCAGCAGGCATACCTATAAGGTTAGTCAAGGGAGTCAAAATGGATATAAGCCACTGCATTGCCCCCCCGGCTCTGAATATTCCAATAGCAACCAGAATGGCTAAGAGGTAAGGTAAAATTCTTATGGCAATATTGAATCCTTCTTTAGCACCGTCAACAAACTGTTCATATACTTTCACTTTTTTAAAGACACCATATCCAACAAAAAAGACTATTAAGGAGGGAATAGCAACAATCGAAAAGAATTGAATTAGATATTTAATTGTTTTTACAGGGACCAGAGCGAATATATTCCCCGCACTTTTTACTCCGGGAATTAAAAATAGTGATGCTATTAATCCAATAATAATAAGGATAACAACAAGTAATTTTATATTACTTTTGTACCACTCCTTAACTCCCGATGATATGTTTTCAAGCAGCTTAGCGGCCAGTATACCAGCAACAGTGGCGCAGAATGATCCGAATAAAGAGGTCCCGATAATAATAGCCGGGTCAGAACTTCCGGATGCTGCTCTAATAGCAATGGCACTTGCTGGAATCAATGTCATCCCTGCTGTATTTATAGCCAGGAATGTAACCATCGAATTAGTTGCAGTACCTTTATTGGGATTTAATGTATCCAATTCTTCCATGGCCTTTAATCCAAAAGGAGTAGCTGCATTTCCCAAACCTAGCATGTTTGCAGACATATTCATTATCATAGCCCCCATTGCAGGATGATTAGAAGGAACATCAGGGAAGAGCCTTCTGGTAAATGGTTTCAACCATGAAGCTATCAGGCTAATCAAACCTGCAGATTCAGCTATCTTCATGATACCAAGCCATAATGCCATTACACCTATCAGCCCAATAGCGATATTTACGGCTATACCAGAATATTCCAACGCAGCATTTGTTATCTCTCTCATTTTAAGAAAAGAGACTTCTTCTAAAATCATTGATGCTTCTGCAGCGGAATCACTTATAGCTCTGTTGATAATTATGCTGCCTGATATATCATTTTTATCCCCAGCAGCAGATGCAATATCTTTCCATTTCTGAGGATAATTCTTATCAATTAGAAAATGAACTACATAATTATTGTTTTTATTATTATAGGTTACACTGCAGGGAAAGTTTAGATCTTGATCAATATTTTCCTGGTAGAATTTAGTATAGTTATCCTTGGTAACTATTATTCTTGCAGATGTTTGTTTGTCTGGGTATTTATGAAATGCCGAATCGGATTGTAAAACAACGGAGATAGGATCATTATTCCTGTATTTGTTTTCGGTTTTATTTATAATATCAGTCGATAATGCAGCCCCAATGCCTAAGAATAATAATGTAATCCAGATATAATTGAGCATTATCTATCCGTTTTTTTTTCAACAAAGATATTATAATAAAAAGGAAATGCATAATTTCCTTTAACATTTGCTGCTATAATTCTGATAATATGCCTGCCGTAATTAAAAACCGGATAGTAGATTGAAAGAATTCCATCCTTTGGGCTAAAATTATATGCCTGATAAGAAACGGAATCAATAAAAACATTAATCGATTTCATATCTATACCAGCAGAATCTTTTATCCCAAAAGATATTTTCTGATAATCATTAGTATCAATTGATTCCGTTTTTATAAACCGGATTTCAGGAATCCCGTTAGCCAGATACCGGCATAATCCTCTGAAGATACCCCATGCTTCTACCCTATTAAATTCATTAATCACTATTCTTCCAGATTCAAATTCACTTGTAGTGAATCCGCATTCCACAAGAACGGCAGGTATTTTTGTTAACCGCAGAACTGAGAATCCTTCCCTTGGATAAATATTATAATCAGAATATGTGCCATCGAATGATCCGAGACCACCGGAGTTCCGCATAGCATAAGCAAGATCCCGCTGAATATATTTAGCAAGATCTCTCTGACAGGGTTCGAATTCATAATCAGAATCTTTAGCATGGTAGTAAGTTGAGGTGTAATTTGTCCATTTATCATTTTTCTCACTTGGAGCATTATGATGTATGCTAATGAAGAAATCTGCTCCGCTACTGTTGGCTATAGCCGATCTGTCTTTCAGTTCAACTGTTGTATCTTTTCCCCTGGACATTTTAACCGTTCCACCGGCTTCCATTATAAACATTCTTAGTGCAAGAGCAACTTTAAGGTTAGCATCAGCTTCAACAGCATTCCCCATGTATCCAATATTATTTCTGTCTTTCCCTCCGTGACCAGGATCGAGAAAGATTCTCTTACCCTTGATATAGGGAGAATATATTTGAAAGAAATCTGTCTTTTTCCCGGGGAACCGGAATTCAACCGGCAATTCATAAAATGTTTTTAAAGATGAACTACACCCTGCAACTAAAATAATAAATGATAATATAAGGAGGGAACAATACTTCAATTTTTTTCCCATAAGATACATATGTTTTTAACCTTCGGGATCTGAAATTATTATATTAAACGGAATTGTGTAACCGAGTTCATTGATCTTTAATACATTTTATTTTATTGATAGAATAAACGCATTCCTTACAATGATCAATTTTTGAGATATAATTCCTGGTTCTGAGTGAATTAATCATATTAATAATTTCATTCTCAATTGCAGGGAAGTCCTCTTTATTTATTTTAAATTGGATATTAGTATCGGGATTTTTAATAAAAACTATCTGTACTTCGAATTTTTGAATGCGGGGAAAAAACCTGCTCAATATAAAAGAATAAAATTTCACCTGTGAATAATATTGTTCGATCCTGCTGTCAATATTTTTAGGAATAATATTGTCAGTTTTATAATCTATAATTTTAATTTTATTTTCAGTAAATATTACTTTGTCTATTCTTCCATACAAATAAAATTCATTCATTTTAAGATATATTTCATATTCGTTCTTATAATTCTTAGCTGAATTTATCTCTTTATACTTTTCTGAAGAGAAATATTGATCTAAATCTTTCAGAATATCATTTAATAATTCTTGTCTCTCATCAGGGGAGATTTTTTCTTTATCTAACTTAATGTTAGTCTTATTAAATAAATCCTCGCTTTTGATTTCTTCTTCAAGCAAGCTGTGAATTATTCTTCCTTTTAAACTGCCGTTTAATTCATTTTTCCCTTCGGTTAAGTTACTAATAGGAGGAGTAAAATCATTATCGGTTAAGTTTAATCCCACCTCAAACCGGAAGAAATACTTCATAGGACACTGATTAAATACCGAGAATCTCGTGGCTGATATTATGTCTCCGGATAAATGATCATCAATCGCTCTAATTTTAACATACTTTTCAGTTAGTATTGGAGTTACACCTATCACAGGACTCATCACCTGAATATCTTTAATTAGTGGAATATTGACAGGCACTATTTTTTCTTTGTTAAAATAATTTCCTCCCTCGTTTACAAGGAATGTAAGGTTGCCCTGGGTTCTGAATAAATCCTTGTCAAAATCAATATTCAGTCCCTTTTTCAGCATCCAGATAAAAGAACCATATTGGATTATAACATCTTCTTTTGATTCAAAGGATATGATCAGATGATCTTTTGCCCTAGTTATTCCCACATAAAATATTCTCTTCGATTCTGCCATTTCTTTTTTTTCAGTTATATAATCACTAAGATTATTGATTGAAGTAGAGTGATAGGGATTATAATAATTATTTTGTAAAGGTATTTTCGTTAATAAACCAAAAGTTTTATCAGCAAGAATAGATTTGGTTTTAATAATGTTTCTTCTTGTTGTTTCGTTACATTTATACAAAACAACAACCGGAAATTCTAATCCCTTTGACTGGTGAAGAGTCATTATTCTTATAGCATCAGATTCTTCTGAAATAGATGCCTGGGGTTCATCATCCTTTTCTTCAATGGATAATTTGAGGTAATTTACGTAATCGTATAGAGTCTTGTACCCTTCATTCATGAAATCTGAGGTTAACGAAATAAGTTTTTCAATATTGGCTGTTTCCTGTATGCCGTCCGTTCTAGCAGCTATAATAGCAAGGAAGTGAGATTCTTTCAATATTTTTCTAAATAATAGCGAAAAATCAATATCTGTGGATAGGAGAATGTTTTCATTTAACAAATTATATGTCGTTGTCCATTTTTGATCTTCATTCTTAATCTTTCCTATTTTTTGCCAGTAAGTCATTCCTTCATATAATGATAGTTTATAAATATCATCATCAGTAAAGGCGAAGAAAGGGGACCGTAATAAACCTACCAGAGCAATATCATTATTATTTTCAAGTAAAAAAGAAAAGTAATTATATATATCATATACAGACTGTCTTTGATAAAATTCCTTCCCTCCCATAATAATAAAAGGGACTTTATATTCTGCAAACTTCTTTTCCAGTTCAGAAAATGCTTTCCTTTTCCTACAAAGAACCGCTATATCACCCCATTTATATTTTCCTTCTTCATTATTTACCAGGTTTATTAATCTTTTTACAACCAAATCCGATTCTGTATTTCCCTTTTGATTCCCAATATTATTAAATAAGATTTCTATTTCCCCATGATCATCTTCTCTCCCGGCACAAATCAGATCTGAATGTTCTACCTCATTAAACAAAGGATCGGGGACGTCAAATAAATTTTTGAAAAGAATATTAGTAAAGCAACAAAGTTCCTGCTTCATTCTGAAACTGTCTGGCAATTTAAGAAGACTTGTTACCCCTGATATTCCTGCAATATCTTCATTCGTTTTCCGAAACACTTCAAGTTCGGCATCCCTGAACATATAAATACTCTGCTTTTCATCTCCCACCACCAATAAATTTCCTCTTTTTAAATTGTCCAGCAAAGGCAGAAAGATATTATATTGAAGTTCATTAGTATCCTGGTACTCATCAATCATCAAATAACGGTATTTATCGCCAAGGAATTCACTTACACGAGGATTTTTAAGGATGTTATATGTCTTATATAGGATATCCTCATAATCCATATAGCCATTTTCAGATTTTGATTCTTCATAAATAGCTAATGATTTTCTAAAGAAGTATAATATTTCCTTTCCGAACAAGTATAAATCTCTCCATATTTCTTTTTCATTTTCATTTAGAGCAAACATATCCAATTGTTTGAAAAGTAATTCAATTTCTTCATATTCCCTTTTAACGTTATCTCTCAATATACTTTTTAAGTATCCTCTTGCGGCTATTGTACCATTCTTAGTAAGAATAATATTTTTTATCTCAAATAGTGTTTCAAGTAATTCTTTTTTCTGCTGCCGAGAACTCAGTTTATTTATAAAAGCCGATGCGTTAAGAGCAATGCTATTATCCGGTTTATCTGTGAGGACAATATTATTTATGATAATTAAATTATTATAAATATCGGTTAGCTCATTACCTATCAGTTTTTCAAAATATTCAGAAATTATTTTGTTATAGTATTCTATTATTTCTTCGGTTGATTTTGTGTAGATCTTATCCTCTATAAATAATATTTTTACATAATTTTTTATCAGAGATTCCAATTCTCCTGCCAGCACAGTTCTTGATGAAAACATCCTGATTAGTTTTTTTATTCTTTCATTGTTCTCATTATTTAAAGATTCTTTTATCATCTTGTCAACCGACATTTCTATTAATTCAGACGATAATTTCTCATCAATAGGGATAAAATTTGCATCAAGTTCGGCCTCAACAGGGAATTCCTTTAAAATATTCAAACAAAAAGAGTGGATTGTAGATATATTGGAGGAGATCAGCTGCCTTCTTATATTTTCAAGTTGTTTAACCTCAGAATTATTTTCGGTTGTTTTTAACAATTCTTCAATACATTCAGATATCTTTTTATAAAGCTCACTTGCTGCTTTATCGGTAAAAGTGATCGCAACTATTTTACTTAGAGGAATTTTTTCCTTAAGTGCGATCTCCACAAATCTTTTTGATACTACAAATGTTTTCCCTGATCCTGCATTAGCCGTAAGCGAGATATGATTATGATAATTTAAGGCATTACTCTGATGGGGTGTAAGTTTATTCATGAAATGTTTTTAGAAGACATTGGGATAGATATGTTAAATGTTGTCCCGTCGGGGGAAGTTTCAACAAGTATTATTTGGCCATTAATATCTTCAAGATATTTCTTTATTAATTTCAATCCTATTCCCATCCCTTTTTCTTTGGTCGTAAAATTTTCTTCAAATATTCTGTTTTTAAATTCCAGTGGTATACCTTTCCCGTTATCCGTAACATTTACCAAATAATTATCAGCTTCACTAACAATCTTGAATATGATATTGGTTGAAGATGCCTGAATGGAATTTCGCATTAGATTAATGAATAGTCGCCGCAACTGGGAAATATCAGCTTCAATTTTAGGAGAAGATAATTCGCTGATTATTTCAATTTTTAACTTATTGTCTGCAAAAAGTTGGGCAGTATCCTTAACCACCGATAAAAGATCAATTTCCTCAAGATTGATTCGAGGCATTCTTGCAAATCTTGAAAACTCAGAGGCAATCTGGTTTAGGTTTTCTATTTGATTTAATATAGTGGTTGAAAGTTTTTCAAATATTTCTTCAAAATTCGCTTTTTTATCCTTAAATGAAATAATCAACTGCTGCATAGAGAGTTTCATTGGTGTTAAAGGGTTTTTAATCTCATGCGCTACCTGCTTAGCCATCTCCTTCCATGCCTTTTCTCTTTCAAATTCGGCTAATTCATTTTGATTATTCTTAAGCTCACCCACCATTGAATTAAAGCCGTTTAAAAGGTCCTTTAATTCCCCTCTTTCCTTAATAATAATCTGGACATTAAGATCCCCCTGCTTAACGGAAGACATTCCCTGTGTTAAATTTCTTATTGGATGAGAAATTTTATCTGCAAGAATGGTACTTAATATTATTATAATTAAAATAGCGAATGAATATATTCCGAAAAGGAACACATCTATTTCTACAGCAGATAAATTCACTTTTACTTTATTAAATGCATCATTAACTCCAAGTATATAATTTTTTCCGTCAACATTGAGTTTTTTATAAAATGAATTATAGCTAAAATTATCTATGATTTCTTTTGTCAGATATTCACGATAACTTAGGTAATTCAGATAATAGAATATCTTAGGATTTATTTTCTTTGAGAATATACCTGAATTATAATACTGCTCCTTGGAACTGTAAATCTCATCACTCTCATCATATACTGAAAAAGTAATTCCAAGCTCAGATCCCGCATGCTCAAATTTCTGCTGTAAATTCGCATCACTGAGATTCTTTTGAGCATTGATGTTCCTTTCAATGTAGTTTGTTCTTTCATGTAGTTCATTAGCAATAGCTTCCTGGCTTCTCTTGGACACTATCTGGCGATTATAAATTGCCAACAAAATAATAGGTATTAGAGAAACCAGAAGGAAAGCTATTAAAAGTTGTATCCGGAAACTGTATCTAATATTTTTTATTCGATAAAATATTATTATGCACAAAGCAAGGAGTATGAATATACTATGAAGAATAAATATTTTGAAAAAATCAAACAAATTCCATGAGATATCCTTCACTTTTAACAATACGGCTGTAATCTTTTCAGCTCCAGAATTATCTTTTAATAAATAAGTTACAAAATCTTCTCCATTTATTTTTAATTTTACCCAGCTTTCATAATCATTGGAATATTTTGCCTCAAAAATTGGAGCAAGCTGGTCTCTAGATGGATATATATCACCAATTACATTAACAAGTCTTGTGTTTTCAAGTCGAAACACCAATAATTGATTGGGATCAATAACTGTATTTACAAAATTCTTTTGTGACTCTAGAAAATCAGGAACATTTAGGGGCCCTATGCTCTGGTTATCAATTTCGATAAGCGCTGTTATAAAGCCTAAAATCTGACCATCATTTACTACCGGAATTATTCCAGAAATAATTTTCAAATTTTGTTCTTCATTATTTTTTTCAAAGATAATTGGATTTCCATTTGTCAGATTCGATATTCCATATGAATAGTTTTCATTTGAACTTATATTCCCTACTCTGAAGGAAGCAAGCTCCTTCTGGGTTTTATTCAATATTGATATTGAAGAATTAATAGATTCTTTCTGCAGAGCACTACTGCTCCATATTTTAAAGGCAAGCGAATAATAATTTGATTTTTTCCTCAGTAAAGCTTCAATTACTTCATCCTTTTTAGAGGAATTTATAAGAGTTTCCGTAATCATAAATCTGAGCAGGTTATCATTAGGTCGGTTTATTTCCAATGCTGTCGTTTTTAAGGATTCTTTTTCGAGTGCACTGTTAAAATGAATTAGAAGAGAAATTGAAATCAATGATCCTGCAATGGCTGCAAAAATAAAAATGTAAACATAATTTAACTTAATAGTATAGATATAATAACCGAGTATAAAAACAGCTGAAATAATAAGGATTGATAGAAATGGTGTCAGTAAAGGTTCCTTCTGAATGATTATATATATTATCCCGCATATTTGCGTTATTAAAAATAAATATATGATATTTTTTAGCTTTTTACTCCCTTTTGGCACGTAAGAAACAAATAACAAAAGATAACCTACCATTAAAGAAATTATTGATGTCCCTAAAATCAGCAGAATTAAATTCATCATCAGTGAAGGAGGGTCGGGTATTAAATTTGGTTCTTTAAAATATCTTAATGCCGAATCAAATATTATACTTTTTACTGAAGCACTTAACCCCCTGATCGTCACTAACAAAATGGTTATAAATAAAGCCAAGAGGATCGGAATTATTTTATTGTTAAACTTAGATTCCTTTTTTGATTTCACATAATGAATGATGTATTTAAAAGTCTCCAGGCAAAGCCATAAAAATAAAACTGAAGTAACAAAAAATTCGATCGGTGATTTAACAATTCCACCTCCAAATGCAGACGAGAAATAGGAGGGATCTTTTATCGGTCCTTCCAAAATATTTGAAGGGAAATTTATTATATAAAAAAGAACCCTAATTAAGATGCAATACAGGATTATAATAAATAAGCGAACTGAATTATATTTTATTTTCTTAAAATCCCCTCTGAATCCCAAAGTTAAAAATATTATTCCTATGAAAGCTAGTATGGATTGAAACTTTGAAAGCTCATCCCGGATATTTTTTGTAGCAACATCTGGAATTGGTTTAGCAAAAGTTACCTCGCCTATTTTAGTATTTTTTCTGTTTAAGAGTTCATATGAAAAAAATCTGCCGTCTTTAGTCCCTACCGAGAATGGAGTATAGTCAATATTAAATTCAGTCAGAAAATTTTCTGAGAACTCCTTTATTAAGCTAGTGGTAATATAAAATTGATTTTGTAATGTATAGTGCTTTTCAACGGGGATTGATAATATTGTATAAAAGTTATCATTATCAATACGTAAGGAATCTATAATACATAAATAAGTATTCAAATCACCTATATAGAAGAAATCCTCTCCCAATGGGTTGGATAAAGGAAATACATTTTCGGGAGGTAAGGCTATTTTTTTATTCCAAGCTATTAATCTTCCATTAGGAGCAATAATCTCTACGGAAGAATTCTCAAATTCCTTATCGTTGACAAGTTTAACTAATGACCGATAAGAAAAATTTTGCGGTTCTAAATTTTCTCTTATATAATTTTTCAGATGTGTCGATTTTGTAAAAAGGTCAGATTCTTTAGATTTAAAGAGATCTAGGGAAGAATTTTCTATTTTAATAACTAAAGAAGGAAGATCTGAATTCCAGTTCTTTTTTATTCTGTCTATTAAAACAGGAGAGATTACAGCAGACAGGAATATTAATAAAATTATCAATATTACTAATGAAAAATATTTTTTTTCTCCCGTAAATAAATGAAAGATTTTTCTTAGCATTAATTAAATGTTATTTGGATTACCTTCCAACTTTTACCCATATTCTTTAAAGATATATATACCTGGGCAGTTTCCCGTTTTCCTTTAAATTCATAGAAATAAATTCCTGTAGCATAGGGATTTTCCTCCTCCGCTTGTATGCTGTGAAATCTGAATGATACAACATGGTATATCTTAAAGAAATCTTCCAGTATATAATATGCCTGGTTAGAGCTGTAATAGCCTCTTATTCCGCTCGTAAGACTGAAATAAGTTTGTGGACTTAAATGCTTAAATAATGCCGCTACATTCCCATTAGCTATTCCGTCCTCAATTTCAGTTAAAACAACTTCCGCAGGATTCCTCTGCTTTTTATTATCAAACTTAGCTATATTATTATCTTGAGCATGAATTAAACAAACAGATAGCCCGATAATCAGGATAAAAAATATTAGGTAAAAGTTTTTCATGATTATTTTGAGATAAATTTACTCATAATATCAGTCGAAATCTATAATTAAATAATCTCAAAATAATGCATTTATTAAGATCGATAATTCAATTATTATCTTATAAAAGTTCTCTCCAAGGTTCCTCTTTTTACATTATTAATTCTACCTGCTGATGGTTTAAGTTGGGTATTGCCCGGCACTAATTGATATGCCCAATCAAATACTATCCTTTCGTTCGTAATATTTTTTACTCTGACTTTTGCATAATGATTGTCATAAGTCCATATTATATAAGTATGTCCTATAATGGCAGTAGTATCGTGAGTAGGTGACCAACCTGATGTAGGAGCGGAGGCAATATCATATATATCATTTGTTGGGCCAGCATCTAAAATATCAGAATTGGTATGTACATCCAGGTAAAATTTACCATTGTAATTTTCAAAAAAGACATTAGATAGGGAACTATCAGATGCTACTACAGAATAAGTCGAAAACGAATAACCAGCTGTATTCGGAAATTTTCTGTAGTCAAAAATTGCCTGATTAAATCCCTCCGGTCTCGGAGTCGCATATGCAACATCTTTGCTCAAGTCACTCTCATTTCCACTCTGATCAAATGCAGTTATAGCATAATAATTCAGAACCCCATTACTTGCACCATCATCAATATAAAAATTGACAGTAGACGATCCTAGTAAAGTATATTTCCCATAATATGAAGTACTGTAATATATATTGTATCCGGCAAGGTCGCTTTCGCGGTTTTTTATCCAGCTTAAATCTACCCTATTATCTCCATTTAAAACTTGGATTCCGGTTGGGAGAGCAGGTGGTGTATTATCATAATTATTATTATGATTATTATGATTTGGATCGTTTATATTACAGGCTGGTAATAATAAAAGATTTATAAAAACGGCTATTGATAATAATACTTTTTTCATTTTAAGTCTCTCTAAATAATTCTTGTTAGTACGCTCTAAAATAGTGCCAGAAAAGATCCCTCTTTTCCTCTAATAATGACAGAAACCTATGTAATTCTGTTTTATATTTTATACAAAATGTATATTAAAAGATTCATTTCTGTCAAATAATTTTATGGTCAGATGGATAATTTGACGATTTTCTTTTGATTTCTGATACAGATTCGGAATTTGAATATTCCTTGAAAGGATAGTCTTAATCCAATTTGATTTTGGTCTATTTTACTTTATAATCTTTAATTCAATTCTTCTGTTAAGACCTCTTCCTTG
>OCZT010001737.1_pt1 | contig 22554 bp, 16 predicted proteins | sample 1539031 | NCBI WGS metagenome assembly OCZT01 (sample SAMEA3539308, study PRJEB22396) | soil metagenome | biome: tundra; feature: field; material: soil | place: USA | collected 2010-05 | depth 0.15 m | reverse complement strand
GTTATTATGCCCAGATGGTGAAATTGGTAGACACGCCAGCTTGAGGGGCTGGTGCCGGTTACGGTGTGCAAGTTCGAGTCTTGTTCTGGGCACCAAAAAGAGAGTTAGAAATAGCTCTCTTTTTTATTTTAAATCAACGGGTTACACTCTGATACTTTCTTTAGTCTTGCTTCAAATGGAAACATGATGGAAACATTTCCGGGTTAAACATTAATTAATTGTACTGTAAATTTAGTTGAAAATACTGTTATTAGCAACCAAGGATCTGTTGGGGGATGGATTTATTTCGAAACTTCAATCAATCACAATTTTCCATTCGGTCTTGAATTATCCGGCAGGGAAGTTACCTTTACAAACGAGATAATGCCTAAATCTTAAATCGTGTAAAGAAATGGAGCACCAAATTACCGTAAAGAAATACCTGAGCGAAAAAAAAAGGATACTAAAAATTATTGCCCAAGCCATTGATAGCAAAGATAAAATACACATCAATGCTCCGGTTGGTTCGGGAAAGACATCACTTATACTGAAGTTGATCCAACGCTATACTGATAAACAATTCCTAATTCTATTTCCACAAATATCAATCACAGAGCAGGTCCGGTCAAAACTCACTGACCTGAACATTGAATCCTGCATCGTTAACGGGGATACCATAAAAAGAGTTATTAAGAACAATGGTGGTACTCTAACCAACTCAATGGACGATACTCTTTTTTCAATCCTCGACAACGATAACAAGATTAACAAGAATGGCCCAAAGGATTTACCTGATAGGGTTTTTCTAACCACTATAGATCAAACCTATAAGCTCATTGATGAACTCAAGTTTGATAATGATCAGACCATCGTTGTTGTGGATGAAACTCATACATTCCTCACCAGTGCTCGCGATAATCATACTATATCAGTCGAAAAAATACTGAGAAATGGATTCCCTATAGTTGGTTTCAGTGCGACTCCATCAACATGGGTCAATAAAAAGCTTTTCGGAATTGATAACTATATTACAATCAATGCAACAAAGATTAAGAATCCGGTTGTAACCAGAATCTCAGTACAAAACGGTGCAATCAGAACACTGGCTCATGAAATTGCCCTCAAAAACAAAACATTAACCGTGGTATTTACAAAAAACATTTCCACCCAGAATAAATTGAAGGAACTGATAAACGAATACAATTCTAATATCACAGTCTGTTGTCTTAATTCCGAGACAAATACTTCTACAGAGAAGGTCACCTGGGATTATCTGATGAAGAAGGATGAGCTTCAAGCCGGAGCTAATGTTTTCATTCTCAACAGTGTTGTGCAGTCAGGAATAAATATCCTGAACTCAAATATAGATTCGGTCTACCTGTTTGGTGAATTTGATCCCTTCGGATTTGTACAATACCTAGGAAGATGCCGTAATTATAAAGAACAATTCATCTATTATCATTCTCCCTATAGCAAACAGCTAGTGCTTTTTGGAAGCGACGAAATTCAGGAAAAGATTGATTGGATGACAAATTTATTGGATGCATCATCGGATAATCTCCTGCCGGAACTTAAAATCCTGATGGGTAATCTGATTTACAAAGTTGACGATCAAAATCAAGTTGTGAACAAATGCATGGTTGCTACATTGTTGTATGAAAGACTAAAAGACTTAAGTGGTGAAGTTCTGACAAATGCAGTGAGTTCGATGTTTAATGATATAAAATTCGTTGGTGTGAATACAATCCAAGGCCTAGTCATAACGCCGGCTAAGTCTAAGGCACAATCAAGAGCAAAGGCAAAATCTGACCTTGTAGAGTCCATAAAAAAACTTTATCCAGATATAATCAAGGTATTTATTGAAATGGGCTATGATTACACTGAAGCAACTCTGGTTCATACCATTAAAGTAAGGTATGGTGGCTTAACTATTTTGAAACAGCAGTACGATAAGATGAATAAAATGGTTGATTTCATGAAGATGGCTCAAATGACACCGCATCGACTTTCCACTGCAGCGTATCTTTATAAGAATAGCGGTAAAAGTGATGGGGTTCTGGAAGAGTATATTAACATGCACAATAATACTGCTGGAAATATTTCTGATGCAATTACTTACTTTGCCTCATTTTCAAAAAGCAATCCAACCTACAAAAAGGCGATTAAAGAATTGCAGTCCTGTGTTGGAGACGCACACAGTGCAGAGTTATGGAAAAATATAGTTTGCAGGGTATTTCCAGGATTGAATAAGATACCAGGACTTACGGATGACTTCTACAAATTCTGTTTACGAACCAAACGGTCAAACAGCAAATTGAAGCTGGAAGGAATCAACACCAGCCTAAACGACTACATTGAAGGACTCGGACTTGAGCACATCACAGTTGTTAATGGGAAGATCGCTCCCAAGTAATGCAACTGTCATCACTAATGGAAGTGCATTCGACCAGTCATTATACTATAGCAACTTGACTCATTGACTGCACTGATTAAATTATATAGCTGTCTGTATGTCTGATTGATAATGGATACGAAAATTTGATGTGTTTAAGGTGCGTAAATGTTATTTTCAGATTCCAGGACCTACTTCTCGCTGCATTATGGACGTGATTCCGTCCTGAAAATATTTTCTTAATCCAAATATAAAATCCTCCAGGGACAGAAACAAATTTTTTTGTAAACGGAAGTATAAAGTTAAAAAGCAATTTTTTCTAAAATCCCAAGCTGCTCTCAAGCAAAAGTCTGGCTTCATTAATCATTTCCTTCCTCTTGTCTTTTAGATTAAAAGCTGATTCAGTTAAGGATATAATTTCCTTTTGGTTTATAAGAATTGGTATCCGAAAATCTTGAATCCGATCTTCCCTTAGGTGTGGTATTGTTGATGCAACAACTGTTCTTTGGATTGCTTGATAGGTACCAACCTCTTTTACAGATAACGCAATGAATAGGTAGTGGGGGTTGATTTTTTCTGATTTTGGGATTATCCTGAGCATTCCACTACTCAAAATACACTTATCTGATTTTGTAATAAATGCTGTAATGCCAACTTTTCCATCTTTAGTAAATAAGATTTCATTCTCTTTTACTCCTTGGTTTAGATCAGCATAAATGCTTTTTTCAATATAATAATCTGGGTAAGAATCAATATCAAAATTAATCAAATCCGACGTTCTAATAAATGGTAAATCTGATTCTTTCCGTTCTAAATATCCTTTATAGTTTATAGACCCAACTTCATCACCATTCTCGAGATCAGCTAATTCTTCCAATGTTTCAACCTTATTTTTTTCTGCGATGAGTTTTGCTGTTGAGGTGTATAAGGGATAGTAGAATGCCGGTGTCATCAGGTCTTCATTTGAAATATTCGACTTTTTGATGGAATAGAACATTTTCTTTTCAATTTTCGAAAAATCAACATTCAGAGAATCATGAAATATCTTTTTAGCGGCACTTATCTTTTGTAAAGCGTTAATTTGGTTTTCCTCTGCTTTTAGGAGCAGCGATGTGATTTTTTTCTCAATCTTCCTATCTTTAATAAATACTTTTATGGATTTGATTTTTGGATATGTAAGCAAAGGATAAATATTCCCAGTGAAGAGTGTTTCAACTTGAAATCTTGTAATCTTCGAATTGAGGAAACAGCAAAGATACTGAGGGGAAGTAATCTTTTCATTTACTCTCATTCTAACCACATTCTGATTGATGTTGGCATTTACAACATCATTATTTACAAGTGCAGAGAAACCTAAATTTCCAATTGTGGTAAAGAGTACATCATGCTTTTTTAACTTGGATCTTTTAAGTAGATCATTTTTCTCTTTTGAAATATAGAAGCCATCAAACTCACTAATATTATACCTTTTAACTGAAGAATTCTTAATGAAAAGAGCCCCTTCATCAATAAATTTTTGACCTGCATGCTCCCCATCCGTGAGCACATCCAAAACTCTTTATCACCAAGATTAAAACTAATTATGTCTTTTCGTAAAGAGAATTTTTCTATTTTCTGCTTAAATAGGTAATAGTTTGGGAATAGATTAGGACCTAGAGCATCATTTTTTATACAGAAATTTTTGATCATAATTCAAACGTTTCTGGTGATTTAATAAATTCAAAATAGTTTTTACTTACCTGTGCTACATCGTCTTCTCCTAGGATTGGATTACCTCTTCGATCATGGCCGCAAGTTTCACATATTGCCATAAAAATATAATGATTATCAGGTTTTGTACCTGGTTTTATCTTCTCAGCTATTAAAATGGTGGTTTTTGTGGATGTATTGGGTTGGAATGTTTCTGGTGGGACATCAACAATAGCAATTATTTTGGTGTTAATCTTAAGATAATCTCTAATGTACCCAAGTTTATCATTACCGTAAATTCCATCTGGCAACACTATTCCAAGTTTACCCCAAATTTTTAAGAACTGTAAGCATCTTTCAATAAATAGAATCTGAGGTTCTACACCTGCTTTCTTGCCTTTATTATTTAATTCAGCATGCTTTTCCCATTTAGAAGCCTTTTTATCAAACTTCCATTTATGTCCAAAATTAAATTGTTTCAGTACCTTTTCTTCTCTTATTGGTATTTTAGAACCAAAAGGAGGATTTGTAAAAACGACATCAAATTTTCCTAAATCAATTTTGTCTTGACATTTATGATTCCATTCTCTTACATCTTCTAAACTGTTTTCACAAAATACACCTCCTCTTCCATCCCCAATTATTGCCATATATGCCTTAGTTACTTTTGCCACAAAAGAATCTTTATCTATTCCCCTAAAATTGGAAGTTGCAATATATTGTTTTTCATCCTCAACTCTTTTTTTGGACCAGCCAAGAGTACCAGCCTTTTGATCAATTTTGGACCAAACATGTCTGAGTGATTCAATTAAAAAGCCTCCTGTTCCACAAGCAGGATCAAGTATCATAGTTTTTTCATTAGGATCAATTATATCCACCATCATTTTAATTACATTCCTAGGAGTAAAGAATTGACCATCTTCATCTTTGAGAGCTTTAGCAACAAATACCTCAAAAGCGTCACCAATTACATCTCTTTCTGATTCTGTTATACAGAGTTCTTGAATTTGTCCAACAGAAAAAACGATTGAACTTGGATCTAAAGTTATTACATCTTCATCTTCGAAAACATCATTGAATCTGTTTTTAACTTGGACAAACAATTCCCTAATTCTTTGAGCAACAATCTCTTTATCCTCATTTACCCCTGCCCTGAAAGTCACTTCTTCATTCATTCCAGTATACTGTTCATCGTAAATCTTACAGAATAAAAGATTAATTATTTGCTTTGCCCTATTACGAGTTGAAGTATCGTCTTTCTTCATATTACCATACAGGTAATTATTAATTACTCTGAAATGGCTTTTTAAATCTTTTGCTGGCTTAAGATCTTTTCTCTTATATCTTCCGATATCCTCAATTCGTTGACCTTTTTTAGGGATATTTGGAATTTCTTTATAAAGGAGATCTCCATCTTTTTTGACTTTGTGAAGATTAATCTGTTCTTCGCCATTGAACCAAACTCCCCAGACTATGCTGCTACACATATCCATATATAACCTTAGCTGCTCTAATCCATCCTTCCTGGTTTTCTTTTTGCACTCCACAATCCCAATAAGGTCACTTTCACTTCTCCCACTTCCTTTAAAAACAGCAATATCAACTGGATAAGTCTTTTTGGCTTCATCCGAGGGAGATTTTCTAACAAAGTATTGGGGTCTTGTTTGAATATTCTCCTTAAGATATTCATATTCATCAACTAGACGCTTTGAAAAGACTTGTGTTGCATGAATTTCTTCCGGGGAGGCTTTAATCTCATGACCTGAAATATAATCAAAGATATAGCCATCCTTAGGGATCTTATTAGTTGTCATAATTCTAAATACTTATGTAAACGTCAAATTTATAATTATTAATTTGACAAATGAATATTAAAAGAAACGACACTGCATATTTTACTATTAATTTCTTTACTTGAATTTATTCTCTGAAGAACATTAGTAACCTATTATCCATTACAGGAATTTTAATCTTTAAACCGGAACATCTCATATTGAATATTTACAAAATGAAAAATATCATTGAAAGTTATAAATTGTCCTTAACAATTTATCAAGAAAGATAAATAGTATGACAGTCAAAATCAATGATTCTGGAGAACTTAAATAAATTTATAATTGATTATTATAAGATTAAATTACTGATATTATCATGTACAACTAAATCTTTCCTTTAGCAGGGAAATAATGTTTATAAACTACATAAAGGGTACCGCCTAGCATAGAATCACATGCGGTATAAATTACCTTTGTCCAATTATTATTTACCTTAATAATTTGAACTAAAATAATAAAGAAGGCAACTATTCCAGTAATAACAAGGATGAGCTGAATGAACATTGAAAAGATAATCTGATAAACTTTTAGTTTTTCATGAGAAATCTCAATATTTTCACGATTTGATTTCATCATCCAAGTGTTTTTAATTTATAGAACTCAATAATATTAAGCTCTGTCTTTTTAAATTCATATTTATCCTTTTCCAATAAATGACATTGCTCACATTCCACGGTATCTGGAATATCTTGCTTTGTTTTAAAATCTACAATTATCCTTTCACATGAGTCATTTGGGCATTGGACTGCAAAATATTTTTCAAAAAAGCTTTCTTTGGTCGCCATTTCACAGAAAATTTTCGCAACAGGAGTTGAGATATTATAAAAACTTCTAATATTCTCAACATAAATTCTTTCTGGGTCAGTTGATGCTATTAAATCCAGTCTTTTATCAATATATTTCCCAATGAAAGAATTATCAATTATTTGAAAGAATTTCATTAATGACATTTGGTATCTGATTAAGATTTTTGGAATATAAAGGTATACTTAATTCTCCATTTGTAGGGTCGGCAGTAAAGTGATCCGGAAAGTTCTCGTCTTCAATTAAATATTTAAATATTGTTTTATTTAGTGGTGAACTCATTACACTCCTATAAACATCCGGATACTGACTTTTAAGAGTGTAATTTTCATCCATCGCTTCTGTAGTTGTGGATCTATTCTTTTTCCATTTAGCATATTTGGAATCAATTCTATCATTAGCCCATAAATATTTAATTCCTCTATTAATGTCACAAATTATTGGATTATAATTAGCAAAATAGGTAATAATTTTCTGTACAGTTTCATCTTCGTCATGAACCTTTTGCACATCTAATACCCGTCTTGTAGCATCAAAATAAGTCCCAATGTTTTTTTCCAGAATCGTGGTTTTAATTATACGATGTCTATTGTTAATTGTTACAATAGTTGGTTGATTAAATTTAATTACAGTTTCCTCAAATTGATTCGATAATACAACACTAAAATCAACAACAGGCGAAATAGTTATAGATAGACCAACTGCGTTTTTAACTTGCTGAATTATAGTAAACGGAAATGTTGTTTGGTTAAATCTCGCCTGATTAAAGTTCGTTCCCAAAATATATAGATAAATATGCTGTTTAGTATAATCAATGTTATTATAGGCAAAGGTCTTAATAATTGCGGCATTGTTGCTATTTATTATCTCATCATATAGAGCATCTGAAACCTCGGTTGTACCAAATTCTTCTTTTAATAACTTTACAGGATACAGCCTGATAAGTCTTTTTAATAAATTACGATCTGAATTCATGGTCTTTGTTTTATAAATAAATTCTTCGAATAATTCCCGATAATTAAATGTGTAGTTATACAATTAAGCAACAGAAACTATTCCTTCTCATAATCACACAAATAATTTTTCAGACATCACTAATTTCAAATTTACAAATTGCTTCAGACAAAAGCAATTATAATTTAAATATCTAAGATGATCTCTATGTTTTTGAATATTAAATACTCCGGCGGAATATCATTTACCAACCGGGACGAAATTTTTATTCGTAATCAAGATTCTGAATCGTTGATTGATTAAGCTACTATGCACTTGGTGTATGGTCATAGCGATGATCGTTGTCATCTGAATTGTTGAAAATAAGATATAATATCCAGATAATAATGCAGATAAATATGATAGTCCTCATTTTTCAATGATTTTAAAGTGATAGAAAATTTAAAGTTGGTTGAAAGGCTACCCAAGCTTGTAAGCCTGGGTAACCGGAATTATTACTAAAGACCAGGATCAGTATCTGAAAATGATTCCGAAAAATCAGATTCAGAGAGCTGGATCATGTCCCAGCATTCAGGGCAAGTGGTAACATTATCAGAAGAAATAAATCCTTCTGCAATCAGGTCGAGAGTATCATCGCATGGGCAAAAGAATTCACCACAGAAACGGCATTTTAAATTCATAATTTTATTTTTTTAGTGATATATTTTACATTTTGACCTAAAGGATCCCTTGATCCGCAAAGCTGAAAAATTCTCCATCCATTGTTAGAATAATGTGGTCTAAAAGTTGTATATCCATCAGATTACCAGCTTCTTTAATCTTTTGCGTGATCTTTGAATCAGATTCAGATGGATTTAGATTTCCGGAAGGATGATTGTGACATACAATGATACCAGATGCATTAGCTTTAATAGCTGCCTGATATATCAGACGAACGTCCGTAACAGTTCCGGATAAGCCTCCCTTTGATACAGGAAATATGCCCAGGACTGAATTTGATCGATTCATGAGCAGAATTTTAAATTCTTCTGTATGCTCTATTGAATCCGGGTCCCAATTCTCAATAAAAATATCATAAGCATCCCGGGAGCATTTTACTTTCAGCCGCTCCGATGCTTTGATTTTTGTACGATAAATGAGTTTTACCTCAGATATAGTAATCTGTTGTTGTTTCATAATAAATTGATTTAGTGAATATTAGAAATATAAATGCCCGGCCGCTCGGACCAGGCATATAGTTTTAAAACAAAAAAATCCCATGAAATAATCATGAGAGAATAATCGCTCGCGGTTTGCGAGTTGTAGGAATTTTTCGCTACAGGAAGCGAATGGTAGCTACCGTTTCCAGCAAGATTTACGTGGTAACCTTTAGGCCCTGATCTTGCTGGATACGGGAGCTATTGCACTCCGCAAAATTCGCAAGTAGCGATAAGAATTCCTACCGCACGCGAGCATGTACCCTTCGTAATGGGTGATGCGCAGCTGCACGCCTAAGCTTATTATATTATTCTTGCAGCTGAGGTACGTCACCCATTACTCCGCTTTACCTGGTTTAAATTAATTATTTTTTATGCAACGAACAGATTGGCCAACGAAATTAGTATAGGGTACTAATGCTGCCTCAGGTCCACTATATAATCCCATTTCCCAAGCACCACCGCCCCAAGTACCACCGGGACCGGCCTGGGTCGATGACCATAAGGAACCACGATCACCTAAATCCCAAAACACTATTCCTGCAGATGCCAGAGCTCTCGCTCCACCCGGCAGAGCATTAAAGCCGCTCTCATTGGTTGCAGTATTTGGACTCTTCCAATGACTCGTACCCGTTTCTTTAAGCTTAGCACCAGCTGTACTAGCACCTCCCAAGTATGTTAACAAAGTATTCCACTCAGTTTGAGATGGAACATGCCATCCGATTGGACAGAGTTTTCCAGTACCTACAGTGTACCAATTATACAAAGCTCCATAAGGATCTTTATTAGATGAGTTATTATCATACCAACAGTATGCACCCGTTGTTAAATTATTCCACTGCGATGCATCTGTAACATTAGGTATCACTGTACCATCATTGTATTTAGTCACTTTCAGATTTTGTTTCATCCATATTTGAGTGCCAATTGTTACCATATTATAACTGTTACCATCCACATCAATAAGATTGCCATTTTGAATATTAGAGGTTGTTGTAAAACTTACTTGATTCCCATAAGATGTTCCAGCACTATTTGTTGCATAGGCTCTTAAATAGTAGGTTGTCCCACCTAATAAACCAGTTAAGGAACTTGTAAATGTTCCTATACCTGTGCCATCATTCGTTTTACTGTTTGCAATAGTAGGATTTTCGGAAATACTCCAAACTATACCACGTGCAATAATATTACTACCGCAATTATTAGTTATAATTCCGCCACATGTCGCGCTTGTGATTGTAATATCTTTGATCGATCTGGTTCCGATGGAAGGAACAGTTGCTGGACAACTTGTAACATCAATTAAACCATAAGCAACTGCAACAGTTGAAGCAATTTCATCAAAAGGATTTATAACAGTTTTAATACCAGTTATAGGATCTAATAGTAACAACTCTGTTGCCATTCTGATCCCAGCTAATGCTCTGTCAGTTGAAAATTTCTTGTAAGTATCTTTTGCTCCATATGAATAAGATCCAACTTTATCACTACTATATGCCAAAACCAATTCAGCTCCTATACTTTCAGAAACTGTTCCTGAAACTTCAAATGAATATTCTTTACTTCCATTCTCAATTTCTACCATCTCCGTAGGGCAAGACATTAAATTGTTAACTCCACTGAAATCTGCTACTACTTCATTCGAGATTCCAATACCAGCGGAGAAATCTATACCAAAAAATTCCGCCAAATCACTGCTTAAAGAATAACTTTTAGAAAGTCCCGCTCCCTCAAATTGATTGAGCCCTGAACTGCTACCATGATAATTAATTCCAGTTATTAATTCATTAACTCCTGAAAACCCAATACTTGCACTCAAAATAGCTGCTATTCCTATGCCGAAAGTATAACCTTCACTACAAAATGTATAATAATAAACTTGTCGTTCCATATTAACAAAATCATAAACTGTTTGTACTCCTCCTCCTCCAGCTGCTTGTAGTCCCACTATAATTCCTGCACCAATACTTCCAGATAGACTTGGATCAACTTCAACGCCTTTTGCATACCCCAGTCCCAAACAACCGAATGAGTTCTTTTTTTTGAAATTGGACAGAGTATTATCTAATGCTTTTTTATAATCATCAATACTAAAATTCAATTGAATTGTACTTTTTAATTCGTTTATGGAAGTTTCAAGCGAGTCAAGATAAAAAGAATAATTCTGTTCATTTCTTTTAATCTTCAAATGGTCCTCAAACATTGTTGCAATCTGTGTAGGCATAAAATCATTAATTATAGTAATGATTTTTTGCTCATGCTGGGTGAGTTTTTGGTCTTCACTCATACTCTCCTTTTTGCACGTAGTTAGAACTAACAAAAAACAAAAAAGTCCGGTCAGTTTAAATAGGACTAATGAGGTCGACCAAAATTTATTTTTCATTTTCATATAAGTTTATTTATGTTTAGATCATAATCAACAGACAATCAGTTTCCAAATTTACTTATTATTATAACAGGTTTTCTTAAATAATTTAATTTTATGATCAAATATTTCAAATCTTTATATGAATAGCTGTTTAAGATGTATGAATTTTTAGAACAACCCGTCAAGATCTTAAACTGTATAGTTGGTAATAATACCGGTGTTTGGTAATTGTCAAAAAAGCCACCCCTCTCAATAGAGAAGGATGGCGGATTCCTGACCTTCGATTTTTTTGGATCTAATAACCAGGAATGAATGATAGAATTTCCGGACCAATATCAACCAGATTTGAGGTGCAAATCAATGGCCATTGCGTTCTGTTTGCGCCATCTAAAACACAAGCTGATAACTTAGTGTCCAGGCGAGCTAAGAATGGCTTAAATTAAGCTTTACAGGGCCGTATTGGGGTCCCCGATTTATGCCGGTTTTGCAGCACATAAAACCCTTACAAACTTCTTCGCCTTTTCTTCGCTTTCTTTGGCTTTAGTTCTCACTTTGTAAAAGCGCGATGCCGCATATCACATAAAGCTTTATGTAGTCAAGTGGGAAGTCCGAGAACTCGATAACCTGATATATTAAGGGCTTTGTATTTGAATCCTCACGGCAAGTTAAGAGCCATGAGAGATCCTTCTTACTCTGGCGCAGTTCCCAAATCTGGAAATTGACATTCCGGAGGATCTTTTCACATTGATAAATCAGTATAGCATCGAATAACCACCAGGCTTTACATTCATTTCTTATGAAGTCACATCCATCTGTTAATTTGAGCGCAGACTTACCCGGGAAAAGATGCTTGTGATAGCTTTCAGTTCCGGTAAAATGTGCTAATGTTCGTTTTATCTGAAATACATTCATAATAATAAATAATGAAGGGCGCCAAGCAAGTTATGCCTGGCACCCCATGTTTTGAAATTAAAATAATTTACTTTGCAACTTCACCGGCAGTAACGGGAGAATATTCGAAAGTGTGCGTGATCTTCACTTTCTTGTTACTGTTTGGCATCTTGATCTCGTACTCCGGGCAATCAATTTTGACAATCTCTCCCGGCAAAGTTGTTCCAATAAGCTCCTTAGCCTGTTGCAAATCAAGGGTCGTAGGTATTGTTACCTTCTTTGAAGTCAAATAAAATTTTCCGGATGATTTTGAATTCAGAATCTGGGCCGATCCCATTAATACAAGAACATTGTACTCCATTTTCGATTTAGAGTTAACTCTTGTCTGTGCGTCAATAATTTTTACCATTTTAATAGTTATTAGTTAAACATTTAATAAATAATAGCACGCAGAATATCCTGTAAGTTTACTGACCAGCAGGACAGAAAGAATGCTATCCAAATTCTAAAGACTACGACGATTTCGGTGTTGAAAAAAAGAGTACTTATTATACAAAGAAATGAATAGGGGTGTGGGCTTGGGAGGTGTGCTCTTGTGATTTTCCAAAAACAGTTTTCCATTTCAACCTAGCCGGGCTTGGTTTTATAAGGGGCAATGAGTCATGACGGCATACCATAAATTTTCAAAAATTTTTTTTTTATTTGAAATTTGGCATTTATGCAGGGTAAATTTTCTTTAGAGTAAATGAGTAAATGAAGGGTCATCCACAATAAAAATTAAGCTGAAGTCAATTGATATAAATTAACATTCATACGAGCCTGTATATAGTTTATAGAACTTAAGTTCCTTTTGAGTACAATCCTGAAAAAGGGGTCTTAATTCACACCCGGTCTCTTTTACTTATATAAATCTGAAATGAATCCTCCTGACATTAAGCACATATACATTATTTAGGTGTCACAATTTTATATTTATCTATATGTAGCTTTTTGGTTATTTTAGTGACAGCAAGCCTAAAATAAAGGTTTAATCACTTTCTTTTCAGACGATTAGCGAGCTATAGTTCTTTTCTGGTCCGTTTCAGGATTATTCCCCAGGTCGCTATGAGAAAAAAAGTGCAGCCAACCAGTCAACTTATCTTAATAGTATTGACTCATTGACTGCACTTTTAATGTCAGCTAATAGCTAATAATGAATTAATTAAAACCTCATTGGTAGTTCTTTCGTACCGCATCATAGTTTGAATACTGGAATGCCCGGTTAATTTCATGACAACTGTTGGAGGTACACCTTTTGCTAAAAGCAGGCTCACGCTGGTTCTACGGGCTGTATGGCTCGATACCCAGTCACACTTTGGTTTCTGCATCTGAAGCAGGGAACTACCCTGATAACGGGTAAGTTTTACCTGCTCAATGATTCCGGCTAATCTACAAATCTTGGTTATCTCACGATTGAAGTGCTGTTGCGTGTACTTAGGAAAGCAAAAGTCAAACTTCTCTCCAATATCCTTTGCTTTGCGGCACCATCCAACCAATGGAACGTGCATATCTTTCCCAGTTTTAATTGATTTAAACTTCCAGTCGTCGCCATTAATCTGGTCAGGTGAAAGCTGTTGCATATCTGAAAATCGTTGAGCTGTATAGACCTGAAACAGGAAGCAATCCCTGATTGGAGATTGAAAAGCATTTAGCGTCACATCTTCAAGACTTTGTAATTCCTGTTCAGTCAGGGTAACAATGTCATGCTTGACTTTCACTTTCTGGCGTACCTCAAGGCTTTTGGAATCAACCTGATATCCGTTACTCAGCATCCAGCGTATCAAACATTTCAAAGAGGCTAGCATTTTATAAATGGTATCGTTGCGATTATGCCGCTCATTCAGCAGGTATAGTCTGAATTCTTCCAAAAGAGCGAATGACACGTCCTGTACAAGGATCGTTTTCTTCCGGATTTCCTGAAAGTCCAGTAACACAACTTCCAGTACCTTATATTTCCTGGCTGTTTCAGGCTTGTACTCAACAGTTCGAGCAAAGAGAAACACATTTATTACCGAAACCAAATCTTGCTCATTATGCTTTAATTCCTGGATATGGGACCGTTTTAATTTCTCAGGCTGTAAGTAACATCGAAGGTACAGGGTTAATTGATTCCAGTCGAGATTTTCTCTTAGCTGAAGCTCCCTGATATACTTCAGCACATTCATTTTCAATTCGTCCAGCGATTGATTTAAAACTTCATAGCCAATCATCGTCTTTTTAGCTCTCTGGTTCTTTGAATCCCAATATTTGGGTTCAACTGTAAACTTGGAAGCAATCTTAAACTGATAGGAGCGTCCTATTAATATTGCTATCCGTAACTTACTTTCTTTTTTCGCATTAGTCAGATAAAATTTAATTACCATTGATGGAAACATTATGGAAACATTTCCATGAAAAGCTCCAATTTTAAGCGATTATTCAACTGAAGAAAATCCTCCGTAAGTAGCCTTCTTTCGCCCACGCCAGCTTGAGGGGCTGGTGCCGGTTACGGTGTGCAAGTTCGAGTCTTGTTCTGGGCACACACAAAAAACCAGATTGTATTTAACAGTCTGGTTTTTTTTTAATTGAAATCTCCGGGAGTCCTGGGTCGTGAGGCCTGTATACTATTTCTTTATCGAATCATAAATCGCTTGCAATATCTCCGACCTTATATTCATATTATACAACTCTTCGTTTCTTCTCGTCGGATAAACTCTGTTGCACAGGAATATATAAGAAATTTCAGAAACAGGATCTACCCATACAAATGTTCCTGTATACCCTGAGTGACCAAAACTTTCCGGTGAGGCACTTTTCGTTGGATAAGAATCTTTTTGTGAAAGCTGGGAATTATTCAACAATGGCTTATCAAATCCAAGTCCCCGGCGGTTATTATTCCCCGGAAACTGTACTCTTGTATAATCTTCCATAACATTCCGGCCAATAATCTGCTGCCCGCCATATTCACCCATCCTGCGGTAGAGTTCCATAAGCTTCATAAGATCATTGGCATTTGAAAACAAGCCGGCATGACCCGATATTCCTCCCTGCATAGCTGCAGCTTCATCGTGAACAGTCCCTTGTAATTGCTGTTTCCTGAAAAGAGAGTCATATTCCGTCGGGACGATCCTGTCCATCGGAAATCTTTTATAAGGGTTGAACCCCATTTCAATGGCACCTATTTTCTTATAGATGCTATCGGTTACAAAATCATACCATTTCTGCCCGGTTAAATTCTCAATGATTTCAGGAGCAATTATAAATGTCAGATCTGAATAGACATATTTTTTTTCACCAAGAGGGCTCTTTTTTATCTCATTAAACATCTTCTTCCTGTAATTTTTATAGATATAAAGCCCTTGTGCAACCTCTATAGGGTATTTCTTTCCGGACTCGAAGCTAAACGTCCTCGGTTTGAATTTACCATCCTTTTTAATAGTCTCCTTCCAGAATTGAATAAAAGGTATTAATCCGGCCTGATGAGTCAGAAAATCTCTCATACAAATATTACCCTTGTTAGTATTTTTGAAATCGGGGAGATAAAATCCTAAGGTCTTATCGGGAGAAAACTTTCCATCAGTATTGAGAAGCATCAACCCGGCCAGGGTAGATGATATCTTGGTAATTGATGCCAGATCGTACAGATCATCTTCCCTGACAGCGATCCGGTCGTCATATGTTTGATACCCATAGGCTTTCTGAAAGACGACAACTCCTTTTCTGGCTGCCATAATTACACATCCCGGATATGCTTTGGCTTTAAGACCGGCATCGACTATAGAATCAATTTTAGTATTTAGAATTGCTGATGACATTCCAACACTTTCAGGTATTCCATATTTAAGTCTTAAATCACCTTGAGTCATAATTCCGTAGTTAGAAGGCCATTTATTATTTATAGTAACAGGAAGGAGCCCTTTGGCACCAATGGCTCCAAAAATCAGCTGCGCAGAGAGATCTTCCGTATAGTCATTCTCCTGGTATGCCAGGATTAGCCCGTTTGCTTTCTGAAGAATTTTTGCTTTATCAATTCCGTACGGGTTGCCAAACCATGTAATAATTGTTTTATTATTTATAATAAGTTTTTCAAGGAAATTATTCAGCTCAGGTTTTATTCCGAATCCCATATTAGGTCTTTGATCCAGATCAAACACACCGGCAAGTACCAAATCGTATTCTGAAAGTTTTTTTAACAAATTACGACATGCTGCAGAATCTGAGGGATCAATGAAAAATTGATCAGCAGGATAATATTCTGCAATTCTTTTCTGAAACAATGAGATATTGTCACTGTTAATCGCTATTGTAGCAATCTTTAAATTCTGCAGATTTTTAACAGGTATAATATTCTGATCGTTATTCAGTACTGTTAAAGCATTTGCATATAGCTCGCGTATTAATGCTTTGGATATCATAGGAGTTAACTCCTTCTCAATATTATCCTGATTAATGATCGGAGGTTTATTCAACCCTGACCAGTATTTGAGCGCAAGAACTTTCCTGCACTTCAGAGCTATATCATCAACTGTAAGTTTTTTCTGAGAGATATAGTTTTTTGTTTCTCTGATTGTAGCTTCGACGTCGGTAACAAACTCAGCAACATCGTTTCCGGCCTCAAGAGCTTTGGCATCTGCCTCGCCGGGCTTGAAATATTTTGTCACCGCCTTCATCATCATTGCATCGGTTACCACTAATCCTTTGAATCCAAGCTCATTCTTCAGAAGGTCATTTATAATAACATGAGATAGAGTAGATGGCAGCCCGGTTGTTGTGTCGAGGGATGGTAGATTAAGATGAGCAACCATAATGCTTCCAATTCCTTCCGCGATCAGCTTTTTGAAGGGGTAAAGTTCAACGCTGTCTAACCTTGCACGCGAATGAGTAATTAATGGTAAGTCGAGGTGTGAATCAACATTTGTATCACCATGACCCGGAAAATGTTTTCCTGTTGCTAAAATGCCATTATCCTGCATCCCCTTCATATACATGATGCTTTTTGATGTTACCTTTTCCCTGTTTTCACCAAATGAACGGTAGTTTATAACAGGGTTCTGGGCATTAACATTAATGTCCAGGACAGGAGCGAAATTCACCTGCATTCCGAGTCTTTTAAACTGTTGTGCTACTGCTTTGCCAAACTGATAAATGAGTGAATCATTTTGTACTGCGCCCAGGGTCATTTGAAAGGGAAACTTATCAACATTTTCAATTCTCATACCGACTCCCCATTCGGCATCGAGTGAAATAAGCAGCGGCACTTTGGAAATCTTCTGATAATAATTTGTCAATTCTGCCTGTTTTGCTGCTGTTCCCTGGAAGAAAACAATTCCGCCGACTCCATATTTTCTGATTATATCAGTTACTTCAACTTCATGAGTTATATCCTTGTTCGAATAACCCGCTATCCAGATGCATTGGGCAATCTGCTGGTCAATTGTTAGGGTTTTCATAACCGAATCGACCCATGGATGGTTCATATATCTTAAGAAAGGAGGATCTGATTGTTGCGCAGCAATTTTAGAAACTGATAAAAATGCAATTGTAAGGAGAAGAAAAGATTTTATTGATTTTATGAAATTCATGTTTATATATTTTAATAGCGAATGAATTAAATGGAATATTGAATCCTCTCAAAAGTAACATTTTTATAAATGAAAAAATGACAAATTTTCCCGCAGATTTCGCAGATAGGCATAGACGTTGCCAGTGATCTGTAAAAGAATCTGCATAAATCAGGGAGATCTGCTGGAACCATGAAAAATCAGCTTTAATTATTATTTTTACAAAATATTATCTGGCTTCATCTATGACAAAAAGCAGCGGCAGGTTGGTTTCTCTGGATATCTTCAGGGGACTAACAGTAGCTTTTATGATTATCGTGAATAATCCCGGAAGCTGGGATTATGTTTATCCCCCGCTGAGGCATGCCAAATGGAATGGTTGTACTCCAACTGATCTGGTCTTCCCCTTCTTCCTTTTCATTGTCGGAATGTCAACCTGGTATTCACTCAAAAAATACAGGAATGAGATTAATGGAAGCTCTCTTCTGAGAATATTCAGACGCACCATAACGATCTTTGCAGTTGGTTTGTTCCTGACAATCTTCCCATACTTTGGAAGAGATTATTCAAACCTCAGAATAATGGGGGTACTTCAGCGTATTGCTCTGGCTTATGGGTTAGGAGCAATTTTATGCCTTACAATCAGGAGGAACTACCTCTGGATACTAATCGCAATTCTGCTTCTCCTTTACTGGGGATTACTTGTACTGTTTGGCGGGAATGATCCTTACAGTCTCGAAGGCAACTTTGCGCTTAAAGCAGATATCGCTGTTCTGGGTAAAAACCATCTCTATACTGGATTTGGAATTCCATTTGATCCGGAAGGATTATTAGGTACAATTCCTGCAGTATGTACTGTTATTATCGGCTATTTTGTAGGAGAACTGACCGGGAAAGGAGCCACGAGTGGAAAGACTGTCATTAAGATTATCCTTTTAGGTACTGCGGCTGCTGGTCTGGGATATTTATGGAGTTTGATTTTTCCAATTAATAAACCCTTGTGGACAAGTTCGTACGTTTTATTTACGGCCGGAATAGCTATGGGCGTTTTCGCGATATTATATCTGTTAGCTGATGTTCTTAAATTCCAGGTACCTGGAATGTTCTTTATGATTTTTGGCACAAATGCTCTTTTTTCCTATTTTCTTTCCGGGATATGGATTAAAATGTTGTTATTTATTCAGATTCATACAGGGACAGAAAAAACTACTCTTTACAGATGGTTTTATGAAAAAGTATGTGTCCTGATTGCAGGAAATCTTAATGGAAGCCTTCTGTTTGCAGTCATCCAGATGTTGATTGTCTGGTGTGTTGCATTGATACTTTACAGGAAAAGAATTATGATCAGACTTTAAAGAGAAAAGACAAAAGTCACAAGACAAAAGGATAAAGGGAAAAATGCACCGTAAACAGAACAGAGATGATGCAGATTAAACAGATTTTCACTGATTTATAGAGGCCGAGTAACCAGAAACGAGAAACGAGAAACAAGAAACGCAATGAAGGAAATTGACATTATATCAGACGGCTATAAAGAATTATTCGGGGGTTCTGATCTTCAAACAGAAGCCTTACCTCAATCCGGCTCCGACAGAAAATACTTCAGATTAACAACAGGAGGCAAAAGTGTTATCGGGGCACATAATCCAAACCCCGAAGAAAATGAAGCATTTATAGGTTTTACAAAACATTTCATTTCCAAAGGACTGCCTGTTCCGGAGATCTACGGATATTTACCTGATAAATTCATTTATTTCCTTCAGGATCTTGGTGATATAAACCTGTTTACATGGCTTCAGCAAAAACATGCAGGAGCAGGATTTGACACTGAAGCTGAAAATTTTTACCGTAAAATTCTTGACAAACTGATCCATTTCCAGATAAAAGGAATAGATGGGTTGAATCTCGATCTCTGTTATCCGCACAAAAGTTTCGACAGACAATCGATGATGTGGGACTTGAATTATTTTAAATACATGTTTCTTAAGCTTGTAGCAGTCCCTTTTAATGAGAGGAGGCTGGAACATGATTTTAACCTGCTCGCTGATTTTCTTCTTGAAACCAGGCAGGATTATTTCCTCTACAGGGATTTTCAGTCGGCAAATGTTATGATAGTAGGTGGAGAACCATGGTTCATTGATTATCAGGGTGGCAGGAAAGGTGCTCCGCAGTATGATGTCGCCTCTCTATTGTATGATGCGAAAGCTCATATTCCGGAACAGTCACGCGAGAAGCTTCTTGAATATCATATAAATAATTTCTGTTCAGTATCAGGGGAGAGCATGACAGAATTCAGAGGATATTATGCCGGTTTTAGTATGATAAGGCTTATGCAGGCCCTGGGTGCATTCGGATTCAGAGGACTGTATGAAAAGAAACCAACTTTTACAGGCAGTATTGTTCCTGCCGTAAAACTCTTAATACAATTAATTGATTCAGAGCAACTTCCTGTATCTCTTTCTGAACTATTTCAGACAGTCAGACTGATACCTGGGGTTCAGATTTATAATGAATTAGAGCAGGGAAAATCAGTTGATTGAAAGATAAAAGATAAAAGACAAAAGGAAAAAGATAAAAGTAAAAAGGCAAAAGTAGAGAGCTTTTTCTCATACCGCAAGCCGCATACCACAAACCTCATTATAAAAGGAAGACAATAACCCATTTAACAATTTTTAAGAAGGTCAGTACATGAAAGCAATGATATTTGCTGCGGGATTAGGTAAGCGACTCGGGAATATAACAGAAAGTATTCCTAAGGCTCTGGTTGATATCAATGGAAAAACAGTTCTTCAGATGGCAGTTGAGAAATGTTCTGAACATGGCTTTAATGATATAATAATAAATGTACATCACTTCGCAGACATGGTTGAAGATGAGGCAAAAAGGCTTAAGAAAACTGGATTCAGAATTTCTGTTTCGGATGAGAGAGATAAGCTCCTTGAAAATGGAGGAGGACTATATAAAGCTCGCGAATTCTTTGACAAGGACCCGTTCCTTCTCTATAATGTAGATATAGTATCTGATTTTGATCTTTCATCTCTTTACAAGTTACATCTTGAAAAGAAGGGTCTGGCAACATTGGCAGTAAGGCATAGGCCCGGACAAAGATTTCTACTGGTAGACAATGAAGGTCAGTTGCGGGGCTGGAGAAACATTTCCACCGGAGAACAGATACTTGCCGGTGTAACCAACACAGGTCTTTCTGAAATAGCTTTTTCAAGCATGCATATTGTTGAACCGGAGATCTTTAATTATATGAATGAGGGAATTTATTCAATGATCGATTTATATCTTAGACTGGCCGAACACCATAACATTTTTACTTTAAAACATGATGAGGGCTATTGGATAGACGTAGGAACGCCTGAGAGCCTCGGTTATGTGAGAAAATTACTCTTAAAGCTTCCAGAAAGTTCGGGTAAAGATAGTGAACACAGTAATAATCTCAAGTCTTCCGATAATCATCAAGAGGCTTAAAACAACTTTACTTACTTCAGGTAGATTGGCAAAGCTGCTCATGGGTCCTACACTTCCGAGACCGGGACCGATTCCTGCCATACAAGTGGCTGCAGAACTTGAAGCAGTAACCGGATCAACACCGGTTATGACAATAATAACAGTTCCAAGTACAAAAATGAATAGGTATAATACAACAAATGAAAGTATTGAAATATTGGTGTTTTCTGCTACGCTTTTACCATTTAGCTTTATAAAAGAAATAGATTTCGGGTGATTAAGTTTTACAAAAATATTTTTAATATTTTTAAGAACAATTAAATGTCTGGCCATTCTTATTCCTCCACCAGTAGAACCTGTACATGCACCTGAAAACATCAACAAGAAAATAAGGAGAAGCGCTGCTCCTGGCCAGATTAAATAATCAGTTGAAGTAAAACCGGTACAGGTAATTATTGATATAACCTGGAAAAAACCTTCCCTGAATGATTCTTCAAATGTTCTTGCAGAATTTAAATGTAGAATTATAGTGACAATAGTTCCTGCTATCATAGACACAGCAATATAGAACCATAGTTCTTCATTCTGCTTCACTTTTTTAAAGTTAAGCTTCACAATATAATAGTAAATGACCTGGCTTGTCCCGGCAAGGAACATAAATATCATTACAATATATTGGCTGTAAGATGAATAATAAGCCAGACTGTTATTCTTTGTTGAAAAACCACCGGTAGCCACGGTTCCAAATGAGTGACAGATACTATCAAAAAGATTCATATCGCCGATGTTCAAAAGCAATATTTCCACAAGAGTAAGTCCGAGATAAATAAATAATACCCTTAAAACGATAGCCTTGGTTTTTGGATGAAACTTCTCTTTCATGGATGACTCAAGACTGAATAACTGATAACCTGTTGCCCTGATAGATGGCAGGATAATTATCAGGATAACTATCATCCCAATTCCTCCGATCCAGTGGGTTAAGCTTCGCCAGAAAAGAATTGAAAAGGGCAGTATCTCTACATTTTTAAGGATGGAGGAGCCGGTTGTCGAAAACCCTGAAGTGGATTCAAAGAATGCATCAATAAATGAAGGGATCGTACCACTTATCAGATATGGCAACGTTCCTAATAATGAAAAAATTATCCATGATGAAGTAACTGCAAGAAATCCATCTCTGTTGCTGAAATTTTTTGAATCTGCTTCTCTGGAAATAAAATAAAATAAAGCTGAAAAGAAGAAAGTTATCGCTGCTGACCAGAAAAAAGGGAATGGAGATTCTTTATAGATAAAAACTACTGGCAAACAGATAAGATACGATATTGTTTCAATCAAAAGGATCGTACTTAAAATCCGGATGATCAGTAAAGGATTTATCAGCTTCATGTTCAGGTTAAAGTATTTTGAAGAT